>JAEEGK010002248.1_pt1 | contig 48336 bp, 48 predicted proteins | sample 8958771 | NCBI WGS metagenome assembly JAEEGK01 (sample SAMN16246547, study PRJNA631951) | gut metagenome | biome: gut microbiome; feature: rumen; material: SC-attached | host: Bos | place: Iran: Karaj | collected 2018-10 | reverse complement strand
CCACCTTATTCTCTGATGCACTCACTATAGCTTTTTTTATTATTTCAAGATTATGATCAATATCACCACATACGGCAAATTGATAAGCCGCCAACCTCATAACTCTTTCTCATCCTTTTATAGGTCTTCAATTTAAAATGATAACATGTATATTGGATATAATTTCAGCATTTCACTGTTGCCTATATCTTTTTGTGATAACAATATTTCCTTTGAAACATGCTTAAAATATCTCCAGCCTCATCTGCATATCCAGCCAGCTTATCTGCTTCGCCTCATGGATCACATCGCCAGGGTGACAATTTCCAATCAGAAATGGCGACTTTGGATCATGCTTCTTCATATTCTCTCGTACAAGTGCCGCATTTGCATTGGCATAACAGTACCTGCAAAGATGACCGCAGGTATCATATGCTCCGATATCTGTACCCAAAAGACATGTGCACTCGTTGTTCCTCTGATTCCTGCTTCGTTTAGGAACATCAAGCCGTGAATGAAGTGCAGTCTCAAAAGTCTTCACCGTCATGCATCCGGAGCAATCAGCACCATACGGTTCGAGGTCATTTCCCTCGGCACACGGCCTGATAGTGATATCATGCCGCTTTGCGATTTCAATAAAAGCTTTACCGATCGTCAGTCTGTCCTTCTTAAAAACCGCCCTTGCTCCCGGGAAATTCCGCTCCACCTTCTTATAGATATCAATGAAGCTGATCACACAAGTCTTCGTATATCCGGACAGTGTTGCGGTCATCTGCTCAAACTGATCGATGTGCCAGTCCACGGAATGCTTATCATCCACAAAGACAGGATCATATCTCCATCCAACGCTGTCTATGCCAACAATATCAGAAAGCTCTTTAAAATCTTCCATTACTTTCTGCTTATCCGGTACATTCGGCTCGATATCTTTTCCGTACGGCGTGATGGTAACGAACCAGTATTGACCGTAAGGCTTTAACGCATCCATATGCGGCAGCATCGGTGCAGGATTCTTTGTACAGAATGCGATCAGATCCACAACCTCCGGGGACAAGCTGTACCTGGTCACCTGAGACGGGTTATATGGATTGCGCACCATCAAAAAGCCTTCTTTTATTCTGTTTATCAGCCATTCGTGGTAGAACGCCGGTATATCCGTACGCATCCCCGTATTTATGATCATGAAATCACTTCCTCAATTCTACTATCACCTGCCCGATATCACCATCGATATAGATGGCCTGTTCCCTGATATCCTCAGGGCAGGCTGCTTCGTCAAAATTCACGCAGGCATATATTGCTTTCGGATTCTTTTCCGTCATCTGCCAGAAAGGATACTTGATGATACCCGGAGTATTATAGCCTACGCCCAGTTCCAGATACAGGATCTTTCCGTCATGGCTTTGCAGAAAATCACGATACCTCCTCGCTGCCTCATGCCAGCCTTTGTCCTCAACAAATTTTTCATCCGACCTTAGATTCATCGTAAGAGGCTTCCCGCACTTCGGACATTTTGGAATCAAAGCCGCCTCGATTTTCATGTCCTTCTGTTGCTCTACCATGTTCCTTACCATCTCTTCATTTTCATACGTTTCATCCGAACAGGGCTCGCTGCACTGGAACAGACCGTAATCTCCCTGCGTATAAAACAGTCGCTTCTTATCAAACCCTGCCTTCTGAAAACAATGATCCACATTAGTAGTGATGACAAAATAATCCTTATCCTTTACCAGAGAAAGCAGATTTTCATAAACAGGCTTCGGTGCATCCATATATCTGTTGACGAAGATGAACTTCGACCAGTAAGCCCACATCTCCTCCGGAGTCTCATAAGGATAGAATCCACCGGAATACATATCCTTAAATCCATACTTCTTACCGAACTCCGAGAAATACTTCTCAAAACGCTCCCCGTTATAAACAAAGCCGGCAGAGGTCGAAAGCCCCGCTCCCGCTCCGATCACGACAGCATCTGCTTCTTCTATGGCTTTCTTAAGTTTCTTTATCTCATCCGAGTAATTCCCGGTAGATTTCATAGTCGATATCCTTCCAAACATTAAATATCACCTCGATTCCGTTACCATGTTCTTTCCTGTATCCCCTTACAGTCTGAACTGCGATTTGTGCCGCTCTTTCATTCGGGAACATGAACACCCCTGTAGATATACAACAAAACGCAATACTCTTCACGCCGTTCTTATCGGCCAGCTCCAGACATGATCTGTAGCATGATGCAAGAAGTTTTTCATGTTCTTTTGTTAAAGTTCCGCTCACAATAGGGCCGACAGTATGCAGGACATATTTACAGGGCAGATTGAATCCCAGCGTGATCTTTGCCTGTCCGGTCGGTTCCTCATAACCCTGCTTTTCCATAATATCAGCGCAGGCATTTCTTAGCTGTATACCGGCATATGTATGGATACAGTTATCAATACAGTTATGACAAGGCTGATAACAACCTGTCATCCCACTGTTGGCAGCATTCACGATTGCATCACATCGAAGCGTCGTGATATCACCCTGCCAGAGGTAGATACCTTCTTCCATCGGTTGCAGATTCCTAAGATCCGTAATCCCTTTTTCTAACGCCATATCCTGAAGGTATTCATCCTGAACCCTCAGAAAATCCTCACTGATCTTACCCGGCATTCGCACATTAAACAGACTCCTGAGAAGTCTTTTCTGCTCTCCCGTTTCTTCAGGGATTTCCATGTCTCTATAATCCGGCTTTTCAGCCAGGAGCGTCTTTATCAGATATTCTCTCATCTCTGCCTGTTCCATACCATCACCTTCTCACTCTATGATCTGTACTCGTCCGGGCTTCTCCCCCGCTTGCTGAGCGGCTGCCGCCCGTCCATATATCCGAAAACAACAAAGCCATGACATATATAATTATCGGGAACGCCCCCTTCTTTCATAAGTGCCTTGATATGTACCTCCGATAATTTTTTTCTGCAGGCACCATTTCCTTCGTGTCGTCTTTATTATCGCAGAAGTCTAAACACATTGTAAGTACGCACTAATTTATTAGATAGTTACCTTTTTGTAACCTATTGATTTACAGCAGCCAAAACAATACAATTTATATATAACATTCAAATATGATGTTTTGGAAAAAAAGAGGTATTTATTATGAAAACAAAGGATGAATTGCCTGTTTGCCCCGTAGCCACAACAGTCAGCCTGATCGGAAGCAAATGGAAACTGCTCATTATGAGAAATCTCCTTGTCCGTCCCTGGCGTTTTAATGAATTACAGAAATCTCTGGATGGGATCAGTCAGAAGGTGCTTACAGACAGTCTGCGTTCCATGGAGGCGGACGGTATCATTACCCGTACCGTATATCCCGAAGTTCCGCCCCGTGTTGAATACGCGTTAAGCGAGCTAGGCGAGTCCATGCGTCCGATCATAAAGTCCATGGAAGATTGGGGAAAAAATTATAAACAGAGCCTTGAAGAATAAACACAAAATGGCGGGCATGAGTTATCTCATTTCCGCCATTCGATATATTATCTTTTATTACCGGGATAATGCTACGGCGTTCATCCTGCCTGCCCTCTATGGATTACGGAAACACCCAGCAAATTTTGTGTATGCCCCGGCTCTCTGAGCAATAGAATAAGCATTCTTTACACCGCTCAATGCCTTATAATCTCGGAGACATATATCCCGCTTTGATTATCTTAAGAAATTCCGTTGACTCAACATCCATATCATTCTCGACCCATTTGACCAGCATACTGAACATACCGCCTACACTGTATGCCAAAAGATACGGCATAGGCGCGGAATAATTGTGAGCGGTTTCTTTGGAATGAACATACTCAAATACCGTTATCGAATTATCTTCAATGTATTCAAAGAACATGGAAAGCACCTGCCGCCTTTTCAGCAATGCAAGCAAGTCTTTGTGTTGTTCGCAGAAATCAAAAAAACATTGGACTACATCCCAGTAACTGTGTAGCTTCTCATCTTTAATGCGTGCAAGTATTTCCTTAAACCAGAGATCGTATTGATAGATCAGTATTTTCTCCTTGGACGAAAAGAGTCTGTAAAAAGTCTTTCTGGATAATCCTGATTCCTGTGCGATCTGTGTGACGGTTATCTCGCCAAAAGAATATTGCTCCATTAGAGAAAAAAGCGCATTAACCATTTTCATCCGCGATCGTTGTGCTATTCTTCCGTTTGTATTATTCATATCCCGACAATCCTGTCATATGCCACATATAATGCAAAAGTGTGACACATTACTTAAGCGCATTGTTTTATGACAATATACATTATATAATACGCCGTGTACGGTCACAAGTGTGACACATTAGAATTCGGGAGAGAACAAGAAATGATCACGATAACATATTTTCACATGATCTGCTTTATAACCTTAGCCTGGATAGTAGCCAGAATCATAGTCAATACCGTTAATAAGAAATTCGTTTTAAAGCGTGAACTTAACCTTCTCATGGTTTATGTATGCATTGTTGTTATATGCAGAATGGTTTATTTCCCGCTTCATCATGTGGACGGACACATAGGAACACTGACCTTTGACAAAAACAGAGTTTTTCCGTTTTGGACAAATATAAGACCTTTTACATTTATTTGGGAAAGATATGACGGATGGAAAGTAAATATTTTCGGAAACATTACCATGTTCATTCCGGTAGGGATAGTTTGGCCTGTCTGCTTTAAGAAATTAAATAATCTCCCGAAGGCCTTACTGGCCGGGACTGCTTTTCCGCTGCTCATCGAAATATCACAGCTGCCGTTTTTCGACCGCTGTTCAGATATAGATGACGTCCTCCTTAATACTACGGGATTTGCAATCGGTGCATTGATATACTTTGCCGTTTCACGTATGTCAAAAAAACGCGAATATTGATTTTGTGTTCTTTTCAATCAGTTTCACCGAATCTTTTCATAACATAGTGAAAGTCATTCTCGCCATCAGGCACAAACCCAAGCCTTTCATATAGTCTGCCCACCGGGTTTTGCTTGAAATATTGAATATGAATGTCTTTAGCTTTGTGAATGGCTAAAACATCCCTCAAGACTTGTGTTCCTAATCCGTGGTTCTGATATTCCGGAGTTATGCAGATATTACCGATTTCATAACTGCCATCATCCAGAGTTGTTCCATTATAAAAGCCTATCACTTGTCCTTGAGAAAAAATGAGGTGCGTATCCTCCTTTGCAGAGTCAATAAATCTGTCAAACATTTCTTTCTGAACAGCTTCATTCCACTCTCCCCAACACTCCTCAACATATTGTCTGTAAACAGTCTTTTTCAAATCATATACAAACTGATAATAATCATCTGTATATGGAACAAGTTTATAATTCATTTTTGCCACCAATTCCGTTTTATCCGGTCGTATTGTATTCCATATTTCTCCGTTTGACATCTGCATTACATCTCCGGGAAGAGTTCTTCGCAAATTGATCTTCAATGCTGTTTGATGCTTTCTTCACCCTTTGTTCTGATATGCTCGTTGATGTACGAGATATCTTTCTGCACCTTAAAGACATCTATTGCATAGGCAAGTACAAATACGATACCTACGTAGATAAATGCCATCCAGAAGTTACTCGGGAAGAACCATCCGACGATGAATCCAAGCAGCATAACAATTCCCGTGGTGACGAAATATCTGACAATGTAGCTTGCAATAAGCGAAAGATTCATAAACTCATCAAACAGGAAATTCACTACCGATATTACAAGCGCAAGCCCAAACAACAGAAATACAAGTTCGATTTCCGCGGTGACACCGGACCAGATCACCGAGCAGGCAAACACTGCCAATATCATCAGAGCAGCAAGTATGCATGTATTTTGAAGTATTTTCTTTACAGACATTTCCTCAGAACCTCCGTTTTATTTCGGACAGATATCTGCGCGATACTATGAGTTTCTCACCGTTATCAAGTGTTGCCTCGAGGTGACTGTTCTTAAGCTGTCTGATCCCGGCCAGATGAGACGTGTTCATAATGCATATCTTGGAGATTCTAACGAGGTCCGATTCCTTAGCAAGTTCCTCTATTTCACTCATAGGCGCACTGATCCTGTAGACATCTTTTTTGGTATAAAGAAACACTTTTCTGTCTATATTTTCAATATAGTAAACATCGGATATTGAAATCCGCGTCAGTCCGTCATCGGAAGAGACACTGAAACTGACATCCAGGCTTCTGATCCTGTCAACAAGTCCCTTTACCGATTCCGTGAGTTCAGGATATTCGATTGTCACTGTAAGAGGTTTATCCTCAACTTGTCTTGTTACAATCTGCACTTGTTTTTCCCTGCTTCCTTATTTCATTTATAACTTCCGCCGTCTCTTCACTGAACGAATGTGAACTCGCCGCATAGACGATCACCCCCAGGAAGAACAGCATATTCGTATATCTAATCAGCATACTGATACCGGTTGTATATGAAGCCAACAACTGACTTCCGATCAGATTGCTGAACATATGCACCATCGCTCCCGCAAGAATGCTGCGTTTCGTCTTAACATATACGAAGGATACGAAGACGCTAAGCATCATAACGCTGGGAATAAACATCACCGCATGGAAAACCGAATCCCTCAGCAGAGCATACTGTGCCTGTCCCGGTGTAAAGTACCAGGGAAGATGCCATATAGCCCAGACGAACCCCAGTATCAGAGAACCATTGAGGAAGCCGAACTTCGCCATCAGTCTGTCGAGTGCATACCCTCTCCAGCCAAACTCTTCATTGAGAGGACCGGAGATCAGTGAGATGAGTATTACCAGCGGAAAAATCAGCGGATTGGCGTCCACTGCTTTAACATAATCCATTGTCGGCATATCAAAACCAAGCAGGCGGACTCCCAAATATACGCTTACTGAAGATAATACCGTAAATACCGCTATCGTAATGAGCGGCCATTTCCATCCGGCCTGTCTTAAACTGAAACACCTTCTGAAATAGTCTTTCCTTTTATCCCCGGGATACGTCAGAAAGACCAGAAAAAGTGCTATGACAGAGGGAGCGCCTCCTCCGAAATAAAAGATAAAGGTTCCGGATCCCGTACCTGTAAACCCGAATATGACCGGGATGAATCCGCAGATCCATGTCCATGCAAGGGTGAGACCAAAAAACATGACAAGATATTTATCCGACATCCATTTGCTTTTCATTGCAGCACCTCCGTTTCATCGTAAATCTATCACGATGATCCGGTCGGTTCCATATATATGGACGGATGTTGCAAATAAAGGTACGGAAAATGCAAACACGGTCCGGATAGAAACAGTATTAGACAATTGCTTCAAATCGGAGAAAAGCACCCTAAAGACTGATCGGTCTCAAGAGTGCTGTGTGTCTATCCCACCCCAAGGCACTCTGCGATAATTTCATAATACGTTTTGTTTTCTACCGCCTCAGGTCCGCCTATGCAAAACACTTTTTGGAAGGTCTTTTCGTTCTTTGCACAATCTATAAGCGCCATCGCAAGATCATCTACATAGATCGGATGTATGATATAAGTCCCCATTCCAACCAATCGTATCGGCACTCCTTTAAGTATCAGTTCAGGTAATTCTTTTTGTCTGCTGTGTTCCGGAAAACATCCAAGCATAAATCCCGGACCGTAGATATGTCCGGGTCTGAAGATTGTAATCTTCAATCCTGAATTCCCGGTATTCATATCATGGATAAACACCTCTTCCATATGCCTTTTATTGCCGGCATATGTGCATTCACCGCTGCTTCCGGTTTCGTTTACGCAGATTCCGTCCTCATTTTCCGGTATTTTCTTATACCTGCCGTCATAGACCGAGTCTGTGGAAACCACAACAAGCCTGTCCGTAAACTCAGGTAATATCTCAAGATCAGCTTCCGCATGTTCACGATTCATGCAGATACAGTCGATCACAACATCCCATCTGACATTTTGTGCTCCAAGTGCCTGTCTTAATTCTTCCGGATCATTTCTGTCAGCTATGACGGAGACCACACCATCCGGAACCTCACGATTCCCTCTTGTAAGCGTCCATACCCGGTACTCTTTCATCGCAAGTTTGGCTACTACGCTGCTCAGTCCGCCGCTCCCGCCTATTATCAATGCGTTCATATAGTCGCTCCAATGTATCAGCTGAAAATATGCTACATAACGATTATATCGTAAAATACCCTCAGCAGAATATAAGGATTTATTTGATTCAAACCATAAAAGAGCCTCGGCTCAATTGCCGGGGCTCCGGGTAATATTTCCACATTATACCGGTTACTTTTTGATAGGAATCCACAGTTCGCAAAATACTTCCGGACGGGTTCCATCAAAATACAGTTCGTAATCCGTCTCCTCCGAGGCTTCGTATCCCATCTGAGGCAAAAACTCCTTATAGAACATCGACCAGGTCTTGGTGATACAGTCTCCGTTCTCACCCACACAGTCAAAAACTACATAGGTCCCCGAATTGACGTCCCAGATCCTAAAACCTTTCTTTTCCAATTCCGCCTGATCAAACTCAGCGGTATCCTCATCAATAATAATCCCTATGCCATATTCGAAGGTGTCTTTTCCTTCTGTCGTCGGGCTGCAAAGTCCGTAAAGATCGCGCTTTCCGTCCTCTCTCAACATCCAGATCGGAGAAAGCATCTGTTTACTGTTGCATTCACCCCAGAAGTCCGCCACATCGTGGTTGGCTTCATCGTTAATGATCACGTTGCTAAACTCTCTTACCAATGCGATAAATCTCTTCTTTTTTGTCTGAACTATACGATAATCCATACTCTTACCACCTTTCACAGAAATAGTAATCGTAAGCGGATTAAAAAGCGTCAGTTTGCAGGCTTCTGTTCTGGCTGTTTTGGGTGCAACACCATGAAAACGTGTGAACGCTTTGGTAAAGCTTTCCGGTGTCTCGTAGCCATACTTCATCGCCAGATCGGTAATCTTGGCATCGGTCTCAACGATTTCTTTTCCCGCCAAAGACAAGCGGCGGTTTCGGATATACGCGTTGGCCGTCATTCCCGTCACGAAACTGAAAGCCCTGTGAAACTCGTAGCTCGACGTGTGCACCTGCTTCGCTACGTCTTCATAGTTGATCTCCTCGAGTAGATGCTCTTCCATATACGTGATAGCTTTTTGTAATGCTTCAATCCATTCCATGCTTTCTTCCTCCGGCTTACACGTACATTATGACCCGGCATCAAAAAAGTAACATTTCCACGTTTGCGAAGATTTGTCAGGTTCTAATAATTTTTTAAATGCTCGGCAAAATCCTCCGGCGATGTCATATCACCTATATTTCAGCGACGTCTGTCCTTTCCGGTTTCCATATAGTATATATGTTTGTCAGAGTACATCTTCTTCTCTGCAGATTTAATAACAGAGTAAACATCTTTTCCTGAGCCGGTTTCATAACCGAAAGCTGCAACTCGATCGTTCGCCCGAAAGATCTCCTCAAGATTTGTCATCATTTCTGTAAATTTATTCGTATCGGGATTTTTCTTAATACAGACAAACTCATCTCCGCTGATCCTGCAAACAGTCCAATCAGGCACAGCATCCTTAAGTATATTGGCAATACGTATGATCAGTCTATCACCTGCTTCATGTCCTTGGGTATCATTAACTTCTTTCAGAGAATTGGCATCGGCAAATACAATTCCGATACGATCATCATCAGCTATCCCATCAATCACTTTCTGATAGCCTCTTCGATTCTTCAAGCCGGTAAGCAGATCCTTTTCGGATATCTCATTATACATTTTTGCATTCGCACAGGATTCCGCAATAATCTTGGATTCCAATATTACATATACGACATTCATTGATACTGCCGCACCAAGAAAACCGAATCCGGAGTTTGGATAAATGTATCCGATTATGGTAGCTGCCAACGGAACAACCACTATCAGCACTACAAAAAATTTACTTCTGATCCTGAACGCCTTATACTTAAACAAATAAAGCAGGCACATGGCAAAGAAACACAGACCACATATCAATCCCTTAAAGTCTGACCATGGACCATAGGTCAAATATCCGTTCGTTACGGTAAATAATTTTCCGGTGAACATACCGACAGTCAGAATACAGATATCAATCGATAACAAACAGGTGATCACATTCGCCTGTACTTTGGTGAAACGTCTTTCACTTTCCTCGATCAGGTAATTCAAATAGAAGGAATAGATGATTGTCAAAAGATCCAGTAAAACATATCCTGCATAATTAAGAAGAAGGAGCAAAAATGACATTTTTTCCTTCCCATCCAAGATCATTGCAAGGCACTCAATTATCAGCCCGATAAACACGATCCACATGCAACGCCTAAAATGCCTGGTCGCTTTTATTGCCTCTGCGGGGATCTCATATAAACCGATAATAATGACGACGATAAAAAGGGAGGCTACGAAATCTGTGGATATCAAAATTGAATTCATATTCCGGATTCTCCTATCCTGTTTTACTCAGACAACCTTATACCCTTCATCCGATAACACGGATAAAGCTTTTGCATAATTAAACTCTTTGACAAGTATATAGTCGGTATTGAAAGTGGATACCGCAAAAATCCCGATATCGTTATCAGCAAGAATCCCGGACAGTTTCGAAAGGATCCCGATGAGCGAAAAATCCAAAACTCCCTGTATTCGAAAAGCACGCCAGCCATCATCCCGTTCCAATGTATTTTCCGGAGTGTCTTCCGTTTTACATACAAGAGAGATTTCTTCGTCCGTCCTTCCGACAAAATAGAAATCACGGCTCAAATCTATATCAGTAACATTCTGAACTTTACATACGGTTAAATTATGATCTATCTTCTTTAATTCCATTTCGAATAGTGCCCCATCTCTGCAGATCACTTTTCCACCTTGCCGGCAGCATATCATAAAACTACACGGTATTTCGTTTTCAAATATAACTCATTTGCCTGATATCTTCAATTTTCAGTGCTTAAATGAAGATCATATATTTCCTGTTTATCTTTCTTCTGAAATTTCCTTCTGTTTCTTCTTACTGAGACTTCCGAGGACTATTTTGTATGCCTTATCAAGAATATCCTTCAGTACATCATCCGGAACATTGCCATCTGCTTTTACCGAATTCCAATGAACTTTATTCATATAGTATCCGGGGATTATATCCTCATACTGCCTGCGCCAGAAATCACCTTCCACAGGCTCCAATTTCAACGTGATGTAATATGGTTTGTCATTATCATCCAGACATACTGCCGCAAACATTTTTCCGCCGATATGATAACGTATCCAGTTCCAATCCTTTTGCAGATCCTTAGTCACTCCGGGCTTTTCCAGCAGGTATTCATCTATCCACTTGTACTTCATCAGATATATCTCCTAAATGATTCATTTACCACAGTAAGCAACGGCATCTGCCTGAAACTGAAGTCCCTCTTTTCCGCCTACATGAGCAAACTCGGTCTGAATGGATTTACGCACGGGATACTTTCCGTCAAATCTTTCCTTGATAATCTTTTCCATCACCGGAATATTCCAAACATCTCTGAAAAGACAATCCATTTGAACCACATTTTCAAGAGTTAGTCCGACAAGCGCCAGTCTCTGCTCCATTTGATCAAACGCACCGTTTATCTGTTCCTCAATGGTTCCGCCGATATTTCCTACGCAATAACTCAGGAAACAGTAATCCCCAGCCTTTATTATACCTGAATGTGCCCACTCCTTGCTAACATCATATCTTTCAATTTCTGACATTTTTCTTTCCTCCATACATTTTGATCATTGATTCTGCAATCGACTTAAGGTTCTCACGCAGCTGTGCAGGTTCAAGAACCTCCACTTTGCTTCCGAAGGTTAGCATCCACATAGTCAGATTATCCATATCTTTGTAGTCTCTGGTAAGAAGCAGTCTGCCATCATCCTGTTCCTCATAGCATCCGGGACCAAACTCTTCAACAAGTCTCCATTTCATATCCGGCTCAAATAATGCCTTGAGTATGATATTTCTGGGAAATGCAAATTCAGTTCCAAGCTCCGGTACCGGTGCCTTTCTGCAGGTAAATACAATATCGGTCTCTCTTACCCTGTCCATACGATTTAGCTTAAACAGGCGGTAATCCTTTCTTTTGCGACACCATCCGTATACATACCAGCTGGTCCATTTGAAAACTACATAATAGGGTTCAATGGATCGATTACTTTCTCCGGACGGGGAATAATAATGGAACCTTAGTATATGTCTGTTTTCTATCGCATCCTGTATGGTCGCTATCTTGGGTGCAAGTGACGATTTGTACCATGATGACAGATCGATCAGAACAGAATCTCTTCCGCTTATAAACTCTGAAGATCCTGCCTGAATCTTTTCCATAAGCTGACCGTAATAGCCGCTTCCGCTAACACTGTCAAGACTTCGAAGTCCGGCAAGGATCATCTGCATATCCCGGGATGTAAGAAGAGTTCTGTCCATGCGGTATCCATTCATGATTGAAATACCGCCTCCGATTCCCTGCATGGTACGGATAGGTATTCCGGCCTTTGAGAGCGCATCTATATCCCTGCCTATCGTTCTTCGGGATACTTCAAAGTGCTCGGCAAGTTCGGGTGCCGTTACCATCTCCTTTTGCAGCAGTACCGATAATATTCCGATCAACCGGTCAATCTTCATATGCTCACCTTTCCTGATCATCCTACCGTTTAAAACAAGTCAACTGTATGTCTTGTTTAGTATTATTTTTTTCCTGTACCCGGATCACTACTATCCGCGGTACAGGAAATAATCATTTCTAACCTGTTCAATTCAGACTGCTTTCACTATCTTATTCTCACTCCGGGCAGGCTGACAGCATTGCATCTTTACCTGTCAAAAAATCTGCTGTCCTGATCCATGATCATGCGAGATGTTGTTTTAACGAAGTCTTCCGCCTGCTCGGGAGTAAGGTAATGATACTCTCTGTGCAGATCGCCATGATTGTCACTGTGATAAAATCCGCATATATATTGTCGCCTGTTTTCAAAAGCATCCCTGCTGAAAAGATCCATAAAAACATTGTCATAGCAGACTGCATTCTCATATATGGAAAACGCCTTAAATCCGGGATTCTGCTCAAGATACAAGAAGTCCAGATCATACCAATCAGCCTTTGCGGACCAGATGAGCTTATATTTATCTTCGGCACATTCCTTAGGATGTTTTTTCAGCAGATCCACATATACGGTTTCCGTCCATCTGACATCCGTAAGAAGATGTACATAGTATCCGAGGAAAAAGGAATACTCTTTGAGTGAATATCCTTTTATCAGATCATCATTAAAATATTTTCTGCAATATGCATCTATATCAAAATAAGTTTCATCATCAGGCCGTGTTTTAAAGTGTGAAACGTTCTTGGGCGGATAGTATTCTTTCCAATCCTCGCTCGGAACTCCGCTGTCAGGTGCAATATTGCCCATAACAAATGCGGTTTCATCAACATTATCTATATGCTTAAGCAACTCATCCGCAATTCTGAGGTGAACCATCCATGACGCCATAAGTCAATCCTCTCTTTCAAACGCGGAAGACCTTAGCTCCATGAGCAGGTACATCTACAGCAAAGGTATTTCCGAAAGATATGCTCTCTCCGGACCAAAGCTCCGTAGCTTTACTATCTGCGAAAAGTCCTTCCAGTTCTTCAAGTCCAAATTCTACCGATCCTTTTTCATCCGATGCATTGAACACGGCCAGATATTTACCGCCTTCACAATCATCAGCCATCCAGAGAATGAACTCTTTACCCGCAAAATCTCTTCTAAAGATCTGACGGGCATTTCTTGAATTGGCATGCATCTTAAGAACAGCCTCATTGGTGATAAGCTTCATGGTAAAATCATCGAACCCTGTCATCTCACCACCGATAATAAGAGGAGAACGCATTATGGACCAAAGAGTCATCATGGTGATCTGTTCATCCTCCGAAAATGCGGTACGGTTGTTCTTATCATAGTCTTGCTTGATGGGACCAATGGGCAGCATATCCGCATCGGGATAATGACCGGCTCCCGCATGTATACTCCATTTTTCCGCGCGCTCAAACATGGCATACAGAAGTTTCCAGTCATCCCAGAAATCATCGGTTATACGCCACATATTGGCAACCTGCTTATAAAGCTCCGCCTTTTCTATAAGAGCAGGTCCGGGAGAAAGTGAAAGCACCATCTCTCTTCCGCATGCATTAAGTGAAGCAGAGAGCATCTTCATTTCCTCTTCTTCGTGAGGAAGTTCTCTGCATATATCATCACACTTTATGAAATCAACGCCCCACTCGGCATAGAGTTTAAAAATGGAGTCGTAATATGCTCTTCCGATTTCATCAGCTTTAGCACCGTACATATCGGGATTCCACATACAGATGCTGTTAAACCTGGCAGCATCACGGGCAGTTTTATCGGTTCCGAGCACGGGAAGATTCTTATGAACCGCCTGACGGGGAATTCCTCTCATAATATGTATGCCGAATTTAAGACCAAGTGAATGAACGTACTCTGCCAAAGGAGCAAAACCTTTTCCGTCAGCCGCCGAGGGAAATCTGCCCGGTGCGGGAATAAGCCTTCCGTATTCATCCATGCAAAGATCCGCAAATGGTCTGTACTCATGAGATGTAGCTCCGGGTTCATACCACTGGATATCCACAACAATATAATTCCAGCCGTACTGCTTCAGATGAGCAGCCATAAATTCCGCATTCTGCCTTACTTCTTTTTCCGTTACGGCAGCCCCGTAACAATCCCAGCTGTTCCACCCCATAGGGGCAACCTCAGGTCTGTACATCTGTTTTCCTCCTAAAAAACTTTGGTACCGTTAAATCTTGTTCCGATTATATTCGGTACCATATCACAGCCTCCGGCTCAAAACTCCCAAATTTTTGCTCGTTTTTTCTCATCCTCTCCGCCCTAAAAGGCATCGAATTTTGCTATTTCTTAGTTTTTCGATGCCTTTTTCTTCCTTTCCTCAGGCTAAAAGCATCTAAAACTTGAACATTCTCTCTTTTCGATGCTTTTTCCCATCCTCTTCGCCCTGAAAGGCATCGAATTTCGCTATTTTCTTATCTTTCGATGCTTTTATCATTTTTCACCGGTTCAATAGACATCGAAAATCATGAATTCATAGCTTTTCGATGCTCTATCACGCCCTCATTTGGGGCCTGGGCATCGGATTCTGCTATTTCTTAGTTTTTCGATGCCTGATTGCGCCCACATTGAGGTGTCAGGGATCAAATTCGTTTTTGACCCACGTTACCCTCAGAAGTGAGACCGGTGCTTATCCGAGAATCTGCATAAAGTTGATCTTGTTTACTATGCACCAAACCTCAATCGCACTGCAGAGCTTGTCGTAAGCTGGATAGGTCAGTTTGCCCTTGAGATCGTTCTTTCCAAAGTTATATTTGATCTTTTCATTATCCTTGGTAATAACGATAAAATCTCTGGTGAGTATTGTGTAGTCGGCAGGTACCAATAAGATATTAAGAATATTTCCGGAAGTAAATGTCCTGTCTCCTATTGTAAGCGAATACTCATCAATACGAATGCGATCAGGCAGATTCTTCATCTTATGATATGTGACAGCCGCAGGTATCAGTTCCAGGAAAAGCTCAACCAATGCTCCGAGTCCTGCAAAGAGCATGATCACAAAGAAGGTGGCGGAATCATAATGAGTTACTAAGTAGTAAACAAACATTCCGGTAAAGAGTACTACCAGACAGACTACGAAAGCAGTCCATCCCAATACCTTTTTCCTGTTAGCTTTTAAAATGCTTTCATTGGGAATCTGAAAATCGATTCCGCCCTTAAAATATTCTGCGGTCGCTTCAATATCATGGGCCTCGGTAAATCTGGTCTGACCAAGGTATGTAACAAGTTCTGCAAATGCACCTTTGGACAGATTGTTTGCATTAATTTTCAGAGATTTTCCGTTAGGCTCTGCAATCTTGATCTCACGGGATGTTCCGGTATAGATACCGTTCATGTAATGTCTGGTAACATTAGAACCTGCAAAAGCGGAAAAATCATATTTGGTTACTTTCTTACCCTTTACAAGTTCGAAGCCGTCTTCACGGATCTGCATATAATATTCCTTAACGAATATGATGCATAATGCTGCGCAAATCAATCCCACACTGACAGCTATTATCATACAAGGAACAAGATTCTCATCAAAATCTGTTATCGAATTTTCTATTATACCGGTTGCGATAAAACCTCCGAAAAGAGCAAGTACGGAAGTCATAAGCTTATTCTTTGATACTCTGAATTTTTTATCGATGTTTTTCATATCTTTCCCCTCTGTTCTAATCAATTCTCTGTTGCGTATTTCACCATTCGCATTTCTGTAGCATTAAGTGACTTCAATTCCTTAAAAGTCCCATCCGATTTAAAACCATATTTCTCATAAAAACGGATTGCCCTTGGATTATCCTTAAGCACCCATAACTCACATCCCGGATACTCCTTCAGCTCATCAAGTGCCAGATCCATGAGTTTCTGTGCAACTCCCGTTCCGTAATACTCGGAAAGAACATATATGGCGAAAATCTCACCGACTACAGGTTCTACTTCCTTATTTGGGGAAAAGCACACGAAACCGACAGTCTTTCCATCGACTATCGCTACATATGTATTATCAGACCACTCAAATGCCCATTTCTCGCATTGTTCCAGGGTAAGATGATCAAGATAATCCTTACTTATAATATGTTCATAAGCTTCATGCCATGCTTTCCAATGAACATATGCCTTCCCCTTCTTTTCATCATCGGTTTCCATCGGCTTAACAACTACATCCATCATCGTAAATTCAACCTCATCAATCCCGTTCGTAACCGAATGAACTCTGCCGGTCTTCTTAAATCCGTTACTGCAGTAGAACTGTTCCGCACGTTTATTATTCTCAAGTATCCACAATGATGGAGTACCTGAACATTTCTTTACAGCAAATTGAAGGAGTTTTGTTCCATACCCCATCCCCTGCTTCTCAGGGATGACATAAAGATCTTCAATAAGACTGCCTGTGACTGACACTACGCCTACAGGTTCTCTGTCTATAAGCATGTAAAAATCCGTGCCGGATTTCAGCTTATTGTTTATATACTCCGTCTGGTGTTCTACCGTGTGCATCTCCACAAAATTCCTATCGCAAAAGGACTTATGTGACTCTTTCCATGATATGGAATGCACACGTGCCGCCTCAGATATATTCTCTTTACTTACAGCGATTATTTCATTCATTCTTTTATCCGAGCCAATACATGCTCTGCATATTTCTTAGCGAGATTCATATCGTAGCCGAGAGTCACACCTTCCATATACTCTTTCATAGCTTCATTGATCAACGGCCTGTATTCCTCAGGCAAATTCCCGATTGCCCACTCTCCGCCTTCCTTTTTGGACAGGATAAGCTTTTCTTGTTTATAAGCAAGTACTCTCGCAAGATTCAATGTAAGATACATCGTATTATCCGATATATCTTCGGGAGCCTCCGCAACATCGTCCCATATAGAATCCATATAATCGGCAGCGGGGACCTCAGAAAACACTTCTTCAATAGGTGCTCCGTATATGCATCTTCCTCTGTTAACCAGAATCGTAAAATGTGCGGCAAGATCTGTATCTTCGCCTTTCATCTTACTTATATAATCTTCCGGAGCATCTTCGTACCACTTCAAATGCATTTCCGAAAAATGCAGTTCAAAGGGTGTGGGATATACGAAGGGCTTACATACGCTTCTGAGCACCATGCTCATTTCTATGCCTTTGGCAGGAGCAGATGAATTAAGCCTTATCACCATGTCCATGAATGATCGTTTATCAATATCAGGCACAGTCCTTTCAACTACCACTATCAGATCAAGATCACTCTTCTTCGGATTGAAGCATCCCATAACGGCAGATCCGTGAAGATATACTCCAACAAGATTATCCTTTAGTATTGTTTTGGATTGTTCAGTAAAATCATTTATCAGTTTTTCAATTTGTACAGGTAACATCTTTATCTTCTTAGTCCAATGACTGACATTCTATTGTTTTCATCATTTCGCAGAATCCGTTTCGTTCATAGAAACGCATTCCATCAACATTTCCGGGGAAAACCTGTGTACGGATAAAGTCTACACCATGCTCTTTACCGTAATCTTTGGCAGCACGTACAAGCTTTGCACCGATGCGGTTATTTCTCATATCCTCACGAACGCACAGATCCTGCATATATACAACGCTTTGAGGTTTCAGGCAGGATACCTTCTTCTGCTGAAGAATCATCACATGTACGAATCCGACAACCACTCCGTCTATATCAGCCACAAGAATATCCTGATTATCCGCATCAAAAATCGACTGAAAAAACTCATCCGTTCTTTCACCGATCACAAAATGCTCAGGCTGATATCTGACTCCGTCCTCCTCCAATGCCAAATATAGCTTTCGAAGTTCGGTTTTATCATCATTTGTTGCTTTTCTAATAATCATATCGCTCATAAGTAAATTCCAGTCGTCTATAAATATATTTCAGTAATAAAATCAGTGGTTATCATTATAGTCATAGAACATTTCATCTAGAAGTTTATCGAGACCCGAACGATCACCGAACGCAGCTTTCAGAAGTGTACCCATGTTTTTAAACATCAGTTTGAAATACAGCCAGTCACCAAGATCATCATATTTTCTGGTGGAATTAATTAGATAATTCTTTCTGAGCGTTGAATAGTTCTTTCCGTGTTTTTTACCGTATTCTTTGAGAAGTTTCGCCGTGGCAACATCTTCCATTGCCTTTTTATCGGCAAAGCCTCCGATCTTATCAAAGGTATCTTTCTTAGCCCAGAATATTCCGCTGTAAAGACCTGTTATTGCAAAAGATACTCTGCACATCATGTCATTACACCACAATGGAAAAGAATATCTCTCGAAACGTATGGGAGCACCACCGCCTATATACTTACCGGTTCTTAACAGAGCATATATCTCTCTTAAGGTGCCTTTAGTCATGCGGTTGTCGGCATCTATGGTTACAATGATCTTTCCTCTTGCCGCCTTAATTCCGTCATTTCTTACTTTGGCAATGCATCTGTCCTCGTTGAATAAAACCACAGCACCGTTTTCTGCAGCTATATCCGCTGTATTGTCAGTACATCTGTTACAGACAACGATGATCTCGGTATTTCCGGGAAACGCGCTGTCTGCGTCCTTGATAGAATCAATACAGCGTTTGATATATTTTTCCTCATTATGAGCCGGGATAATAACCGAAATATGAGTTCTATCAGACTTATTATTCATAAGTTCCTCCGCAGAATCAAATTGTTATCTCTATCTGATTTCCTTCTATTCCGACTATACAACTTTCGTAATATCCGTCTCCGGTATAACGGGGACCGCTTATTAATTCATATCCGTCTTTAGTTAATTTCTCAGTCAGTTCATCAACTTTTTCTTTACTTCCAACGGAAAAAGCAAGATGAACATATCCCGTACGATTAAGAGGCTTTTCAATATCGCTCATGCCGGGCTTGTTCATTATTTCAAGTCTTGCTCCGTCATCAAATGATATGAAAAATGATCTGAAATCCGTTTTGGAATTATGATATCCGTCATTCGATCTTCCGCCCAGGTATTTAACAAAGAAATCTCTGGCAGATTCCAGATCATTTACATACATTGCCACATGTTCAAGTTTCATCATTCTCACCATTCTTAAGCAATGCTTTTCTTATAAACTCGACTTCATTGTTAAGCATATCCGTATCAACGCTTCCGGTGCTGTCAAATGCAGTAGACTCAAGAGTATATGTACCGATATATCCGGTCTTTCCGATAAATTCAAAGAATTTATCAAAATCAATATGTCCTTTACCAATGGGAAGGGTTTTAAGATTTGCCCAGTCTTTGAAACCTCCGCCGTAGTCATTTACGTGATAATGACGGATATGACCGTCTTTCCACATAAACTCATTTTCCGGTTCATAGAGAATATCCAGCTGTTCATGGAAAGCCGCCATCTTCGTATCAAAAACGAAATGTGCCTGCGGATATACCTCCAGAAGTTCCATCCATCTGGCCCAGGGGTCTTCTCCGTTACACACAACGTTTTCTACAAGCAGATCAAGACCTGCTGCTTTGCTGATATTCACAAGCTCTTCATATGCTTTGATATTATTCTCATAATGACGATCCGAGGTGATGCCATCCCACAAATGAAGAACTATCTTCTCAGCTCCAATTCGCGCGGCCATGTCGCAATTGATCCTGAATCTCTCAAAGGCATCCTTTATCTCTTCATCTCCACCTTTACTGATGTTCTCACCGATACTTTTCTGAGCATGATATGCAGGGATAACAAGACCTGTATCTCTTACCATTTTTACAATATCATCCGTTTTATCGTACCAATCCGAGTACATCATAAACTCAAAGCCGTCGCAGTTCAGTTTCTCCGATAACGGCTCCAGGAGTCTGTAATCGCGTCCGTTTGGCTTGCCGATAAGTGCACCGGTAGAACATAAGATCATATTCTTCATTTCAATCTATACTCCTTGCTGAGTCTTCCGCCCTTTACATCCGACCTTTTCTCTTTCCCCGTTTCTTCTATCCTGTCGCTGATCATGTCGCGGAAGCTTTTCTTATAAAGCGGATGGTTTAAAACAGCTTCATACACAGACTGCAATTCAGGCAATGTAAATGTTTCGTCCACAAGGCAGAATGCCTGGTTATTATAGAAGACCTGCTCCCTTAGCTTCTTAACAGCCTCGATCAGAATCTCCACGTGATCGAAAGCAAGCCTTTCTTCACTCTTAAGCGACGGTATGAAATTGTCATATCTGACAGCACCGTTACGGAAGTTTTCTTTTTTCAGACCGTATACAATTCTCACATTCCTGTCACTGTTTGTAAGAATAATCTCCGAATCTCCGAATTCCATGTCAAACCATGCGGCATCCTTGGCGTCATCAAGGCCTTTTACTTCTTCAAGCCTCGGAACCAGAGCCAGGTATGCGATGCTCATAACCCAGGTTCTGGGATCTCTTCCGGGCTTGGTAAATGTATATATCTGATCCAGGTAGATACCCTTTAATCCCGTCTCTTCTTCAAGTTCCCTTGCAGCTGCCTGATATGCGGTTTCATTTTCTTCTATAAATCCGCCGGGAAGTGCCCAGCAGTCTATATACGGATGATTACCTCTTTTAATGAGCAGGAGTTTAAGACCTGAGTGCTTCTCTCCCGCTCCTATTATCAGAATATCCGTTGTCACGGATGGTCTCTTGTAATCACCGGGATTGTACTGCTTTAAAAACTGCTTTTCTGTTAATCCGTCCTTGTTTTTCTTATTCATTGATCAACTCTCCTATTTTGAAAGAAGATACTCCACCCTACTTACTCTATCAGCATCACACTCAGCAGCTCGTGTTAATATCCAAGTTCCATCCTCATACACATCATATATCTCAACAATCCATCTTTCGCCACTTTCATCCTTCGGATAACTCTTTCCACCATATGTCTTATACTTAGACTTATCATAGTTACTACTTTCATATTTCAATATTATATCTTCCATATCTATCTCCCATGAATAATAGCAGCCATATTTAAGTATTAAAGCAATACCTAATCTAGAAGTATTATACACTATCCACCTATTTATGCAAAACATATTTATAGTATAAATCTACTATAGAAATAGAGCCGGCTCTATACCGGCTCTGAAGTATGTTTGTCTATTCAAGATTTGTTTAGCGTTGGGCTTTAGTATTCATCCAGAAAATGGTGACGAACACCTTTTTGCTTGTATTCGATCACGGTATCAAGATTAACGTTCTCGACACTTCTGAAAATATTGGATTCCACAAACGGATTGGTTTTCTTGAGCTCCGCTATAAGTTTCTTGGTCTCAAGGCGCTTGGACGATGTGGTACCGTCCGTATGGCATGTTGTGCAGGTGTCCGTAAAGTGACATGCACACTGAAGGAAATGAAGATCATTATAATCACGCCAGGCAATGATATCACTTTCTCTGACCAGATAAAGAGGTCTGATAAGCTCCATTCCTTCGAAGTTGGTGCTGTGAAGCTTGGGCATCATTGTCTGTATCTGTGCTCCGTGAAGCATTCCCATAAGTATGGTCTCGATTACATCATCGTAGTGATGACCCAGTGCGATCTTGTTACATCCCAGCTCCTTGGCCTTGCTGTAGAGATACCCTCTCCTCATTCTCGCACACAGATAGCAGGGATTCTTCTCGATGGTATCTACGGTATCAAATATGGTACTTTCAAAGATCGTTACGGGGATACCGAGTGCCTCGGCATTGCTTTCTATCAGTTTCCTGTTTTCAGGTTTGTATCCCGGATCCATCACCAGAAATGTAAGATCAAAATTCACCTGTCTGTGTTTTTTGATCTCCTGGAAAAGCTTGGCCATGAGCATTGAATCTTTTCCGCCGGATATACATACCGCGATCTTATCGCCTTCTTCTATAAGCTTGTATGTCTTACACGCTTTGGCAAAAGGAGAAAAAAGCTGTTTGTGAAATTTCTTTGCAATGCTTTCTTCGGCTTTCTTTCTTTTCTCTTCCTTATCCGACTCACTGCTGATCCCGGATCTGACATATCCGACATACCCTTCGGCAAGACTGTAGCAGTCCCTGCCCTGAAGTATTTCGGCGGAATCATCTATGGCGCGTGACAAACGTCCGATCTCGCAATAAAAGATCAGCTTTTTATCGGAAGGGATATCGGAAATGACCTTACTCTCATAAACATCATCCGTAGGAACACTGACGGCACCGGGTATAATTCCGTATGCCATCAGGCCTTCATCCCTTATATCAATTAATTCGTATGATCCTTCAGGCAGTGCCCGAAGCTCATCACAGGTTATCTCTTTCATTATGTATTATCCCGGTTACCAGATCTGTCTGCCCTTCTCATCGGGAATTCCGCTCTTACGGAAGAAGTAGGAATTAACCTGGTCGCACCATTCACGGGCATTTGCAAGCTGTCTTTCGAAGCGCTCTCTTACATTCTCATAGATATCATCATCTACTTTACCCTTGAGAGTATCCCACTTAGCCGCAAGTCCCTTGGCCTCATCATATCCCTCGAAGTGAGTGTCATAGATGTGCTGGATAACGGTCTTACCGCTGTGAAGCTTATGTGTATAAGGCAGATGATGGAAAAAGAGAACAAGCTCGTCGGGGCACTTATCGGGTGAGTTATACATGGAAGCATTTGGCTCGTTGTACAAAAGTGCATAGCCGGTACCCTTATCCGTTCTGTCCACGCCGATACCAAGGTGATCCGCTCTGTGATAGGTTCCCCATCTGTCATACTCATATCCGTCAACGCTGCATCCGTAGTGAACACCGGGAGTAACCATCCAGCCGATTCCGAGAGGGCTGGTGTATTTCTCATAGATGGCACGTGAAGGAAGAAGTATGGACATGATGGTATCAACTACTTCCTTGTCTTCAGAAATGGTCATCTTAATGAACTCTTCTGCGATCTCTTCCGAAGAAAGATCGGTATCATATGCAAGTCTTCCGAATCCGAAGAGGTTAGCACCTGCAAGATAGTTACCGGTCCAGTTGAAATCATTACCGGTATTGGTAACCGCAGCAACTCCGGAGAATCTGCTGCCCCATGTCTTACCGCTTACGATATCGGCAACGGTATCATCCTTCTCGCAGCAGTAAGTCTTGAATCCGAGGATTTCCTTGAACATGGGCATCAAGAAGCAGACATCAATCTGGTGTCCGGTGTACTCCTGTGCAATCTGAACTTCCAGCATCTGGTTTGTTTTCTTAAGACCGCCGAGAAGGGGAGAAATAGGCTCTCTGATCTGGAAATCCATGGGGCCGTTCTTGATCTGAAGGATAACGTTGTCGTGATAATCACCGTCCATGGGCATGAAGTTGTCGTATCCTGCTCTTGCTCTGTCGGTCTTATAATCTCTCCAGTCCTGCTTGCAGTTATATACGAAGCATCTCCAGATGATGATTCCGCCATGCTCTTTAACAATATCTGCAAGCATGTTGGCTCCGTCAGCCTGGGTTCTTCCGTAGGTAAAGGGACCGGGACGTCCCTCGGAGTCTGCCTTTACAAGGAATCCTTTAAGGGTGGGAATCTTAGCAAAGCACTCTGCAACTTTATCCTTCCACCATGCGATAACTCGTTCATCAAGAGGATCCGCACTGTCAAGACCGCCGATCTCAATGGTGGATGCGTAATTAAGGCTTAAGTACAATCCGATTCCGTAGCTTGCAAATATCTCACCCAGCTCTGCCAGCTTAGCAAAATATCTGTCGGTGATCATATAGGAAGCCGCATCTTTTACATTTACATTATTGATAACAACAGCATTGATACCAACAGAGGCGATGAGTCTTGCGTAATCTCTTGTACGCTCATCGATAACGATCTCGTTATTTACATAGAAGAAAGACTGTCCGGAATATCCTCTTTCAATACTTCCGTCCATGTTATCCCAGTGATTGAGCATTCTGAGAGAATTGGAAGGACGAACGGTCTTTCCGGATGCGTAAACCTCTTCTGCTTTCTTCTCCGCTGAAACAGTTCTGAGAATATCAAATGCTGCATATAAAGCGGCTGCAGGGCTCTTGGCATCGATCACAAGAGAATCTGCGTCTATTGAAATACTGTATTCTTCGTTATCCTGAATATCCTTACCGCAGGTTACCGCTACGGGTGCTACTGCAGTGCCGAATGTGATCTCAGGATCTATATCAAGCATAGCCTTAAGGCCTTCTTTTAATTCGGAAACGGCATTACAGGTTATAACATCCGCATGATCTGCTCCGTTAATACGGATATTCTTAAGGCATTTGCTGTCCTTATTTACCTTTTTGCTCTTATAGCCGAGCCATAATTTAGCGTAATTACTCATATTTTTCCCTCGCTTTGCTTTCGGGATAAGTCCCGATACATGTATTTGACCATGAATGACGCCAAAGGTCAATTTTTATTTCAGGTGCTCCAGCTTATCTTCATAAGTCTCAAGCCAGTCCCTGTTATATTCGAGTTTGAATCTGCTCCACATGGGCTCAGCTTCCATATACCTCTTTACCAGCTTCCAGAGGAGCTGTGCAGCCTCCTCCCGTCTTGCATATACCGCAGTGGCCTCATCTGCCATAAAAGCGCTGATTCCCGAAACCGAGCCTTTCCATTGTCTCTTTTTGTTCCTCGGATAACTTACGCATTCAATGCCTGATACCTTTCAAGCAAAAAACATCATCCTTCATTAACGAAGGTCTTATATGAAGCATACACATTATAGGGAGTGACTTCGGAAAACCATCCCAGAGTCACTTTTTCACCCGTAAGCTTCATATCTTCTTCCGAGATCTCGTCAAAATGTAAAGCATCATCTTCTATATACATCAAGCCGTTATGATGCTCGGCTCCTTCAATACCGTTACTTACGAAATTGCAGACATAATAAAGAGGTTTTCCGGTGTCATCCCTGCTTATTCCAATGGGTTTACTGTAATGATCCACGCACAGATCCGGATAATCATCCAAAAGCCCGGCGTCTATCTCGGCCATCCGTCCGTTTTCCGTTACTTCATAAATCTTCAAGCGTGTGACAGGACCGTTGTTATATGTCATGCACTTACATATTTCGAAATATCCGTCTCCATCCAGATCCGTAACCGCATAATCACAGTACCAGTCATCATCCATGTTATCTTCATCCGAAAGCATCCATACAGAGCTTTCACCTATCATCACATATTCCTGACAAGTATACACACCTGCAGCAACAGGAAAGTCATCCCCATACTCACTTAACAGAGCTTCGTAAATCCACTTATACCGAATAACCTGTGCTTTATTAAGCGAAGCATTGTTACACACTTCATGATATATTGACCAGAATTCTTCCTCACTTTGGAGAGGTTCATAACCTCCGTAACATCCTACCGGATTTCTGTCATCATCATAAAACCCGAGACTGTAGAATCTTCCATCCTGGCAACCGTCGTTCTCAGCCACTTCAACTGCACAGAGTTTTTCTCTGTCGATGAGCATCTCAATAGCTTCATACTGCTCATCCGTCAGATCATATGTATCCTGTAATACATAATCCTTCAAAGTATGTGCGCCGTTTGTTTCCGGGAGATACACCTGTACGGTGCGGTCAGTACATACGATCGCTACCCCTTCGGCTTCCGTCACATCGTCACTGTACGAAGGTCCGCCGATAGAAATCCCGACCAGATAATAATCGGAAAAAGCAGGAGTCTCCAATGTTTCCTGAGCATCATTCTTCGAACACCCTGTTATTGCAAAAAGCATTATTGTTAAACTGCAGATCAAAAATCTTTTCATATTATCAAAAATCCACCATATCGGGATGCTCTCCGGACCATCCCATCTCGGGTATTGATGACAGATAGGATATCTCTTCATCGGAGAGTTTAAAACCGTCCACATCGAGGTTCTCTTTCATTCTCTCAAGGGATGATGCCTTGGGGATCACCGGAATTCCTCTGTCTATCAGGAACCGCAAGAGGATCTGAGCATTTGTCCTGCCGTATTTTGACGCCAGTGCTTCAACCCTCGGATCATTCAACACCCTGCCTCTTCCGAGCGGGCTCCAGGCCTGTGGAAGGATTCCTTCTCCCTCCAGATATTTAAGCGTATACTCCTGCATATAACCCACATGCAGTTCAAGCTGATCCAGCATGGGTTTTATCTTCGCAGTCTTCATAAGGCGCATCAGATGATGAGGAAGGAAATTTGAAACACCGATAGCTTTAATCCTTCCCTCTTCATACAGTTCTTCGAGTGCTCTCCAGCCATCAGACATCTTTTCAGCCCAGCTTTCATCCTTCTGATTCTGCTTGGGCCAATGAATGAGATACATATCAAGATGATCCGTTTTAAGACATCTGCATGATTCTTCGAAGGATTCTTTTGTCTTGTCATAACCCAGAAATGTAGGCCATACCTTACTGCAAAGGAAGATCTCATCTCTCTTTAAGCCATACTCTGTCCAGGCTTCGCCCACTTCCTCTTCGTTGTTATAGAATCTGGCGGTATCTATATACCTGTATCCTGCTTCAAACGCAGTCTTTATGCTGTCTTTTCCGGTATTCACCGTAGACAGATATGAGCCAAAGCCCACTTCGGGTATTACAACACCGTTACTTAATGTAAATTCTTTATTCATAGATGCCTCCATTTTATAACGCTTATCAGAACCACCAATTGGGAAGCATGGTCAGTATCTCATCGTGATATTTCATACTTACCATCAGTCCCGAAAGCAGCGGGAAAAATATGACAAACAGTGCGACAGACACACCGGCGGTAAGCTTTATCACTGAATTTTCCCGTTTAAATTCCATGCACCGGATACTTCTGCAGATCATCAGTATCAGGATCTTGGTACATATGAAATACTGGTAAATGAACACGGTTCTCGTAATGAACACCCAGGGAAGAAGCATACTTACGTAAAAAACAACAAGTACTGCCGAGGTGATATCTTTCTTTTTAACCGACATATATATGTGATGAACAAGAGATGCAAGTCCGGCGTAGCACACAAAAGGATTTACAAAGGTAGCCACAAGTGCCATTCGGTCTCCGAATATCGCTCTTGAATCAAGAAGAGGTATCCAGTCAAAGGGCCAGGTGTACCAGGATGACTGGAAAGGATGCGAAGCCGTAACATGCTTGTGGTAATCCAGCATATGGATGCTGTTGGATATGGCATTTTCGATCAGCCCCTTATCCGGATACACTTTGACAAAAGGTATATATGACAGCACATAAACCACCGCGGGTAATACTATAAAGCTTCCGATGCAGATCAGGATAAATCTAACGATTGCAGGCGTTCCCATCTTACTGCGGATTTTTCCGATCATCCATATAAACAGGATAAGTGCAATTCCCGCTGCGGCATAAAGCGCCGTCCACTTGGTCGCTACCCCAAATGCAAAGGCTGCTCCCGCAAAAACAAGGTGTCTGATTTTTTCTTCGCGAAGGAAAGCAAAACATCCGTAAAACATGCACAGCACGAAAAACGCAACAATGATATCGATGGTGGAGATCCTGGATAAAACAAAGTGCATAAATTCCGTTATCTGAAGCACTCCGGCAAGGCATGCATATCTTCCGTCCCCGGTAACTCTCAGTGCAAGAAGATACATCAGTGGAATGCACATCATACCGAAGATCAAAACAATGATCCTGTATCCGAAAGGGTTCATTCCAAAGAGTCTGATACCGATAGAGATAAGAGTCTTCCCCAAAGGAGGATGGGTATTTTCATATATATCCATGCCCTTCAGAAATTCGTAGGCTGTCCTTCCGTGATAGACCTCATCAAATATCATGGAATCAAATGAGGTGGGAACTCCCGTGATCGTATCCTGTTCATCAAACACCGCCGCAGGCTCGGCCCCTTCCAGAATCCCTATGCGGTTTCCGTAAGGGTCGATGCAGGCAACTTCAGCTATCTGTACTTTCGGATCTTGGAAAATAATACAGAACTGATGGGTCTTAACATTTACTTCAACCTTCCTCCAGGTAAACACTCCCTTAAGAGTAAGTTCCTCATCAATCTTAACCCATTCGCCGTTTTCGGCGTAATACAGATCAAAGCTTTCAGAGCCGGACATAAGCGGATATATACATACGAGGCTCACATCCCGGAATGCATCAAGTGATACATATATTTCATTACCCATCCCGGATTCCGTTCCGAACTCTTCGTATGTTATGGGAGCATCTTTTCTTCCGAGATGCATGGATCCTATTATGAGAAATATCCCGGTCAGGATGATCATGGCAATGTAATCTTTTCGGCAGAGCCTGAAGTTTTCTTTTACCGCAAAGCGGTGGACCGAACCATCCCTGTCTTCCGCCGGCGCAAAAAGATCGCTCTTTATCGGCCTTCCCGACAATTCTCTGTAGAAAACGTAAAGCGCGGCTATATATATAAGAACGTTAACAACACTTAAGAATTCGATGTTCAGAGAGACATAATACAGGAAGTAAATATATGTTTTAACAGAAATAAGCTGGAATAACAAAACCGCGATCCATCCCAGAGAATCGGTAAATGCAAGGATGAGTATGAGAATCTCATACAGATATCCGTACCTTTCATGCATTGCGGGAAGGAACATTACGCAGGTATAGGACAGGATAAATGCACACCATATGAAATGTCTTCCGGTCACATCCGCTTTCTTCAAACAGATAAATACCATCAAAGAAACCAGTGCAATAAAGGTAAAGCCTATGCACCACGCGGCATCGGCATCATATGTCAGATGAAGGATATTCCATATGCTCGGATAATTTCTGGATATGCTTTGGAAAGCATGAGTCTGCTCCTTATAGACCGATATCATATCAGAAAAGGGCCTTCCCGCTATAATATTGGGGAGAGTCACAAGTACAACGGTTCCTGCCATGACAGCAAAATGGTAAAGCCGGACCTTTCTGTCATGCCGGATCAGGCAGCTGATATATACCAATACGATAAAGGGAATGATAAAAACAGCCTGAAGTTTAAAAGCAAAACTGATGCCGAGGAGGACGAAACAGCGAATCGTCTTGTCGGTATAGAGAAAATATAAGGCCCATATGATAAGGGATACATATATGGAATCACACTGTCCCCAGGGCGCGGAATTCATCCAGACCGTCGGAAGGAAAAGAGTCATTATATATGCGATGAGCGCTTTATTCTTATCCGTTAACTTCTTTACAAAAGCGTATACTCCGGCAGCAAGAATAAAGTCAAATATCACGGACAGAATTTTATACTTATATATAGCTTCTCCCGGAATCTTGGTAAGAACGAATATGAAGATCTGATACAGAAGATTATAATCTCCGATCTGAGTACTCAAAACCTCTTTGAAACTCATATCCGAGATCCTGTCATACCAGGGAAGCAGGCAAATGCTCATATCATCACTGATATTGTCCCTGAAAACATACCTGAGAAAAAGTGCCGCAAAGCTTGCAAACAGCAGAATAATATGTGATTTGTGTTTTCCGATGAATTCTCTCATAATAACATCTATTTTACACCAAAAAGAAGTGACAGTGGGGACGTTTCATTTTTGTCACCACTGTCACTTTACTATAACCCCATCGATGCTACCAGCACCGCCGGAGCTTTCGCCGTGATATGCACTCCCTCTTCCACATAATCTTCCGAGATAACCTTAGCTTCCCTGTGAATTCTGTTAAGAAGATCACCCGATGTATAGGGGATCACGATATCAATATCCTTATCCCCTTCTGTGAAGATCTTCTCAATTGAATTCAGGAGGTCATCTATACCGTAACCGCTCCTGGCGGAAATGTACACGGACTCACCGTCCGGAATATTTTTAACCGTCATCTCTGGATCACGCAGATCTGCTTTGTTATATACATAGATCCTGGGAATTCCCTTCGCATCAAGGTCATTAAGTGTATCTTCGGTAACTTTCAAATGTTCCTTGTGATTGGGATCCGATGAATCCATTACTATCAGAAGGACATCCGCATATTTCAGCTCCGAAAGCGTGGATCTGAATGCCTTGATAAGGTCATGGGGTATATTCTCGATAAAACCTACAGTGTCCGATAAGAGGAAGGTTTTCTTACCCGGGATTGAAATCTTTCTCACCGAAGTATCAAGTGTTGCAAAAAGCATGTCTTTTTCAAAGACCTTCTTCTCCTGCGCTTTCTCGGACGACTTGCCCGTCATCTCGATCAGGCAGTTCATGAGAGTTGATTTTCCGGCATTGGTATATCCCACAAGAGCCACATGGGGATATCCGTCCCTCTTCCTTCCGTTTCTCTGAACATCTCTTGTATGTTCAACTTCGGAGAGTTCTTTTTTCAATTCGGTTATTCTATGTGAGATCTGACGTCTGTCCAGCTCAATCTGCTTTTCACCCACACCTTTATTGGCTCTGCTGCCGCCACCGCCGCTCTGACGGCCAAGGTGCTGCCACATACCTGTAAGTCTGGGGAGCATATACTGGAGATATGCCGATTCCACCTGAAGCCTTGCCTCACGGGTTCTTGCCCTTCTGGAGAAGATCTCCAGTATGAGATTTGTTCTGTCCCATACCGGAACCTTTATGATCTTCTGAAGATTCTTCATCTGTGCGGGTGAGAGATTGCCGAGACATACAACGTGTTCAGCATCATTTACCCTTACTTCCTCAGCAAGCTCTTGAGCTTTTCCCGAACCTATCCATGTGGCATTGTCGGGATGCTCAAGCTTCTGTGTCATGGATGCCAGAACTTCCAGGTCGCAGGCTTCGCAAAGAGCTACAAGCTCGTTCATCGCATGTTCGAATTCGTCTTCACGCTCTGTGGTTCTGAGACCGACGAGAATAACCGGGATCAGTTCATTATCATTTATCAGTTCGTTCAATACTGTATTCCTTTCTGTAAATGCGAGCACCGATTAAGCCTGGGCCATATTCAGATTATAATACAATCCTTTGCGTGCCATAAGCTCTTCATGATTTCCGCTCTCTGCGATACCACCGTTTTGAATAACGAAAATCCTGTCGGCATTTCTGATGGTCGAAAGCCTGTGTGCGATGACAAATGATGTTCTTCCTTTAAGGATTGTTGCGATTCCTTTCTGTACGAGGATCTCGGATTTGGTATCGATGGATGAAGTTGCCTCATCCAGGATAAGGATCTTCGGATCCGACAAAATCGTACGCGCAAAAGCAAGCAGCTGCTTCTGACCTGCGGAAAGTCCTCCGCCTCTTTCGGTAAGCTCCGTATCATAACCCTTTTCAAGGTTCATTATGAAATCGTGAGCATTTACCTTCTTGCAGGCTTCTTCTATCTCTTCGTCAGTGGCATCAAGCTTACCGTATCTGATGTTTTCTCTGATGGTTCCGGTAAACAGGAAATTGTCCTGTGTCATTATTCCAAGCTGACTTCTGAGGCTGTCTATTGAAACATCTTTAACATCGGTATCATCTACGATAACGGATCCGGTCTGAACATCATAAAATCTTGAGATCAGATTTACGATGGTAGTCTTACCGGCGCCTGTAGGTCCGACCAGTGCTATTGTTTCTCCGGGTGTTATATCAAAGCTTACGTTCTCTAAAACGGGTACACCGTCTTCATATGCAAATCCTACATCCTTGAAGCGGACTCGTCCGGTGATCTCGGGCATAATGCCAACTTTCTCACCGTCTTTGATCTCGGGATCAAGATCGATCACTTCAAAAACACGCTCTGCAGCAGCCAGATTTGTGATGATCTGGTTGTAGAAGCTTCCCAGGTTTGCGATGGGCTGCCAGAAAAGTGACAGGTAGCTTGAGAAAGCCACAAGAAGTCCTACATTTGTCGCATCCATATGAAGAACCGTAACCGCTACATAAAGCATGCATATGATACTTACGGCGGTACTTAATTCGATAACCGAATTGAACGCATCGTTTACTTTTACCGCATCCATGAAGCTGTCACGATGTTCCTTGGTAAGTTCGTCAAATGTCTCGAGGGTTTCATCCTCTGCCGCAAAGGTTTTGATGATCCTTATTCCCGAGATATCCTCGTGAAGGAATGCGTTCAGGTTGGATGACTTCTTTCTGTGGATCTGCCATCTTACGCGGCACATATTCTCTATAACGAGAAGGCCGACTATAAGAATGGGAAGTCCCACCATTCCGGCAAGTGCAAGACGGAAATTCTTGATGAGCATGATCACCATTACCGCTACAACCGTAATAAAATCGGGGAGCAGCGTGATGACAAAGTTCTGAAGCACCTGCTTGAGTGAATTTACGTCACCCATTACGCGGGAAAGAATCTTACCCGTGGGGCGTGAATCAAAGAATTTAAAACCCAGTGTCTGAAGATGGGTAAATACTTCTTCACGAATTGTCTGAATGATTGAGTTGGTCATCTTACTCATCACATACATTCTGACCTTCACGAGTATTACTCTTAACGCGTTCATTGCAAGTGCGATTCCCACAAGCACAAATACGCCTTTGATATTTCCGGGTGTAATGTAATCATCAATGGCTGATTCAATGATAAGCGGGTTGATAAGGCTTACCGCTACGCAGTATGCCATGATGAACATTACTATTACTATTGTCTGTTTGTATCTGAGAAGGTAACTGAGGAGTCTTCCTATGGTCACCGACTTTTTGACTGTCGATATATCCTCATCTTCTCTTATGGAATTGGCGGCCATTAGATCACCTCCTTTAATACGGGCTCACCGTACTGAGACACATAAGTCTCGTAGTAGAGTCCCTTAAGTGCAAGCAGCTCTTCGTGGGTTCCGCGTTCCGCGATCCTGCCCTCGTCGAGCACTATGATCTCATCCGCATCCTTAACGGAGCTGATACGATGCGCGATGATTATTTTAGTCATTTCGGTAAGGTCCTTTAATCTCTTCTGGATATCACGTTCCGTCTCCATATCAAGTGCGGAGGTGGAATCATCCATTACCAGAATGGGAAGTTCCTTGGCAAATGCTCTCGCAATGGAAATACGCTGCTTCTGTCCGCCGGAAAGGCCTACTCCGCGCTCTCCGATAACGGTGTCGTATCCCTTATCCATCTTGTCGATGAATTCACTTGCTCCCGCATTTTGGCTGGAACGTCTTATAACCCTGTCACTAATGTTGTGACGGCGGCCCATCTTGATATTTTCAGCGATGGTATCCGAGAAAAGGAATACATCCTGCATTACAAGCGAGATGCTTCCTCTTAACTGCTTAAGAGTCAGGTTCCTGATGGGAACTCCGTCAAGCCTTATCTCTCCGTCAGTTACATCATAAAGTCTTGTGAGAAGTGAGACGATCGAAGTTTTTCCCGCGCCACTTGCACCCATTATTCCCAGGGTCTTTCCGGCAGGGATCTCAAATGATATTCCCTTCAGAATATCGTGCATGTCCTCTTTATGAAATCCGACGTTATCAAAGGTAATGGTGCCCTTAACTTTCTCGAGGACAACGGGGTTCTCGGGATCGTTAATGGTCGATACTTCGTCATAGATCTTATTGAGCTTCTTAACAGAGGCAACTGCTTCCGAGAAGCTGTTGGTAAGCCATCCCAGCATTTCCATGGGCCATACGATGTTGTTCGAATAGGTTATGTAGGCGGTTATCACACCCAGAGTGATACCGAACATTCCCTTTACATAGAACACACCGCCGATAGCGATAACGATAAGCGGAACTATTCCGGAAACAAATGAAAAGAAGGGATAGTACTTTACGAAAACCTTGGACAGGTCTACGTTCAGTTCCTTGTACTTATCATTGTGCTTCCTGAACTTGCTTATCTCATGTCCTTCCCTTGCAAAAGCTTTGACGGTACGGACACCTGCGATATTCTCCTCACAGGTTGTATTGAGAACCGCATTCTCCTCGGAGATCTCTCCGAATACCACATCAAGTTTCTTATCCATCTTTACCGCAAGGAATCCGCAGACCACGATGGCGATAAAAGGAATGATGGCCATGTAGGCATTGAGTCTGATCATGCACACCAGGATAAAGACCGTGTGAAAGGCAACCTCAATGAGAAGCATTGAGATAAAAGAAAGAGCTTCCCACACCTTGTCGATATCTTCCTTGAGTCTGGCCATGATCTCTCCGGTATTGTTTTTATCAAAGTAACTTGTATCAAGACCCTGGATATGTCTGAACAGGTCACGTCTTACTCCGACGACAACCTTGGAAGACACCGAGTCAAAAGAGTACTCTTTGATGTACTGGAAGAGCGCACGGGATACGCCCAGACAGGCATAGATCACAAGGAGCTTAAAGAGCAGCTCGATCCTGCCGTCTACTATGACATCATCAACTATGTGTCTCTGAACCTCCGGCACGATCATGGATACAGTGACCGAAAGTATCAGTGATGTAAGCGCTATTATGTACTGCCATAAGTGGCGCTTGATATGTTTGAATAAACTGAATTTTTCCCTCATTTTTTGAATCACATCCTATCTCAAAACATCCGAAAAGGTAAAAAAATAGCCGGAAGCGCTTGCTTCCGGCATTATGGTAAAAACCGCTATACAGTTCATATATGGTCGCAAGACCACATTATACCTGCATAGACCCTTTCCGGAGGCTGTAAGTATTGTACATAAATAGATTATTCTGATTATTTCTTAACTTAATCATTTTTGGTTGCCTCCTTTCTGAAAATCACGGTTAATAGTTTCAATCTGTCTCACAACGGACACTATGTAACATAACCAATTAAAAAATGTTTGTCAAGATATTAATTGTTGAGAATTTACAACTTTTATTTGAGCTGACAATAGTGATTGCGGAACAAAATATGTTATTATATTTGCATATAATATATGGGAGATGCTTATGGCTCAAACAGATATCGGACAACTCATAACCGAGTACTGTAAGAACATGGATCGTCAGGAAGAACTGAACGAGGCCCTATTTAACAAGCTCCCGAAGAAAGAATGGATCGGGCGGCTTGCGGGTCGTGCACGCGAGCTTACCGAGATTGCGACCAGGGATGAACAGATCCTCGGTGAGATAAACGATCTCCTTACCCGTGACCTCTCCGAAGAAGAAACTCTTGCTCTCTATGACCGCGTTGTCGAGATGTACAACGGCGACTATGACGACTATGTCGTAATTTTTCCCCTTCTCAAAAAACTCCTTGAAGCGTACGAAGGAAGCACTGATTACGAAAAGCTTATCTTCGTTTACAAAGCAATATTCTATGAAATCTGCGAGATAAGAAACCGTGGCTCGGGTCAGATGAAAATGAGCGACGAATATCTCGAGAAGATCTTTGCACTCTGCGATCATTACAGTGAGTTTTCACCATCGGCAAGACGCGGCGTCTGGGTCGCATGGTACAACTATGTAGTCATCGATACCGAAAATCCCGATTTTGATATAAACCGTTCATACCTACGTCACAAGACAGCCAACGAGTTTTGGAACAGTGACGTTGTTCAGGCACTCGACAAGGATAATCAGGAAGTCTCCGAACTTGTCGATATGATGAACAAGGACTGGATGTGCGTTGAAGAGCATATCGAAAAAGCAACCGATGAGGTAAAAAAATACCTCTACGATTATGCGGGTAAATACTTCGAAGAAGATACCCGTAAGGCAAAACACATCACGGACTACAATGACCGCGTCTATGCACTGTACCTTCGCACCAGGATTGAAAGCGGAGAGGAAACATTCGAGGGCGCACTTGATAAATATCTCGAGTACTATAAAGCATGCGTCATAAAGTTCGAAGCTACGGGTAAGACAAGCACTGAGGAACAGCATTTCTTAAACAACGGTCCTCTCCTTATGCTCCGCCTTGCCAAGCATGTCGATGATAAGAAAAAAGTGGACAGGATCGTATCCTATCTGCTCAAATCATCACGCACCAATCTCTATAACAAGTACAAGGATTTCCCTTCACAGTTCATCAACGATGTTCTGGCGAAATGGTGTTATAAGACTCTCGAATATCTCGGCTCGAGAAAAGAAAAAGAAGACTACATCCTTGACCTTATAGTCAAGCGCCAGCTTCCCACCTACCTGCACTCCGTAATCGTCTCGGAACTGGCAATGGTTTTTGCGGAAAGCGCCCTTATCTACATGCCGGAATTTTTTGACGATCTTCCGATCAAAGAAGATATTCCCGAATACCTGCGTCACTGCGGACTCTTCCACGACGTTGGCAAAACGAGGATCGCAGACATAATAAATCTGCAGTGTAGAAAACTCGGGGATGAAGAATTTGACTCAATTAAAAAGCACCCTGAATACGGTGCCAAATTCATGGAGAACGATCCGGACCTTATCATTTACCGTGACGTGGCTGCAGGCCATCACTGTTTCTATGACGGGTCGGGCGGATATCCCTCTGATTACGATCACAACACGCCCTACCGTGCTGCAATTGATGTTATAACAATCTGTGACTGCCTTGATGCGGCCACGGATCAGTACGGCAGAAACTACAAGAAAGCTAAAACGCCGGGCGAAATCTTCGAAGAACTCAAAAAGTATGCGGGAACTCGTTACAATCCCGACCTTGTAAATCTTCTCGATCTTGATCCCGACCTCAAATCCCGTATCGGATATTTCATCGGTTCAGGCAGAGCAGAGATCATGTACCAGGCGTACAGAAGGAAAATTTAAATAATAATCCGGCGGGGGTGATTCTCTTGATACAAGAATCATCCCCGCCGGATCTTTCTCTAAACTATATATTTCTTTACTTCTTCAGCCGTGACGGCAATATAAGTCGCTCCGGCTGTTTTAAATTCCTCTTCGTTTCCGTATCCGTACAACACACCTACGGAATCTATACCAACTTCTCTTGCGGCATCGATATCGTAATGTCTGTCCCCTACCATGAGAACCTTACTGAGGTCCGTGATGCCGTACTTATCAAGGACATATCTGATGATATCTTTCTTTTCCTTGCGGTCGGTATCATTACCGCATCCGATAACATCAAAGTATTTGGCCAGATCAAAATGATCAAGAACGATCATGGTTCCTTTTTCAAACTTTGAAGTCGCAACGGCTACATGCAATCCCATTTCATTAAGATCTTCGAGAAGCTTTACTACTCCGGGATATACCTCATTCTCAAGCACACCGCCCATCTGAAAATAATACTCTCTGTATGTTGCGATGGCCTTTTCCGTATCTTCGGGTGAATATCCGAGCATGGTTCCGAATGATTCAACCAAGGGAGGTCCTACAAATCTCCTGAGCTGAGACCTGTCTTCCACTGATCCGCCCATCTTGGTGATGGCGTATTCAAAACCGTTCATTATTCCCGGGCCGGAGTCGGTGAGAGTTCCGTCCAGATCAAATAAAATATGTGTGTAGCGCAAATCATTTCTCCTACTTTATCTTCAGTGTTTTCAGATACGTCTTCTGCTCATCGGTGATGCGATAGCTTTCGACGGATTTTTGTATAGCTTTATTGTGTGTCCACTTATCGAGTTTCTTCTTCTCGATGTAGGGAAGTATGCTGTCGTACTGTTTTGCGAGAGCTGTTGCAAAATACCATGCGATCATCATATTGACGTAATACTCATCCGATCTTATCTTAGCTACCATCGAAGCATACTTTACATCATAATCATCATCGAGGAAGTGCTCCATGAGCATACCCACGCCAAACCTTATGGTATAGGGTTCATCCGATGCGATCCACACTTTTACTAGCTTAAGCAGTTCCTCCTTATGCTTCTTAAAAACCTTCGGTGACATCTGATCGCAGGTTGCCCAGTTATCGACATAGGGAAGGAACTTCTCAAGTTCTTCAAAGCATGCATCCGCATCCTTCATGCCGGATATTATAAATGCATGGAGCTGGTTTTCCTCGAAATACTTATGGGGAAGGTCATTTAAGAAATCAGCGTAATCTCCGGACTTTAGAATCTCCTTTGCCATGGCTTTAAGCTCGGGAGTTCTTACACCAATGATGGATGAAGGCTCCAGATTGGGAATGATCTTAACCTGCATATCGCGGTATTTTAAGTCCTGAAGCTTTTTAAGATTTTTGTACAGATCAGATTTTTTCATTTAAAACTCCCTCAGTTCGAAATGCCCCGGATTGCTTCCTCCATTTTATCATAATTACGGTATCAACAACGAGAAGTGCAATGACCAATCCGATAAATCCCGCATTTCTTCCAATGAATGTGTCCGGAGCAAGATCCGGGTTTATGTATCCCACAAGTATCGATGGGCCTGCATTATTTACCGCGTGCATGATCGCAGCCGGCCAGACAGATCCGCTTTTTTCGGTTACAAATGTGAGGATGATTCCCATAAGCGTGCACATTATGCACATTTTTAATATTCCGACATAAGGAAATCCGGGGTAATCCGTCCCAAAATTATGTCCGATGCAGGTAAGAGGAGCATGCCAAAGTCCCCAGATCATTCCTCCGACTATAAGAGCCTTGCCGCGTCCCATGATCTTTATGAGCTTCGGCATCATATACCCTCTCCATCCGCCCTCTTCCCCGAATGCGGCAAAAGAGCCCACAACACCTGATACAATGGCTGCCAGCGGAAGGAGTAGCAGGAGCCTTTTTTCAATTTCGAGACTGATGTAATATTCGGAATCATATGTGGCAGGCGAGAGCGCAATCTCGATCAGACTGCTCAATTCCGTATAAAACCAGGGAATAAGACCTGCGGCTATGAAGAAGACCCACTTTCTGTCTCTGAAAGTGATACCAAAATATGAATTATCTTCTCCGCCGAATTTACAGCCTTCCTTCGTGATAACTCTCGTAAGCACATGGGATATAACCGGAAACATCATTCCAAGAGCGACAAAAGACTGCCTCATCTGCCCCATATCTTCCCAGGTCGATCTGTCGGGATTTGCGATAAAATACCAGATATAAGTAAGTGTAAAGGTAAGCCCCAGATAGATCAGCAGTCTCACGGTATCACTATATTCCCGTACACTTCTTTTTGCATTTTCACCTGAAATATTCAAAGCCTTTACTTCACTCATACTCCCTCTCCTTTCTCTCATATATCCGCACTGAAATACGGAACGATATGTAATAGATCGAAAGAGTTATAAGCGGGGTAATGACCGACATGAATGTAAGTGCAAAAGAATGTGTTTGGGCCCATTCCATGATCTTACCTATATCCACCTTTTCAAAAACACTCAGGTCTCCAAAGAACAGATATGCCGTCACGCAACATGCAATCACCTCAAGTATGGCTGTCTTGATCATCTGCCCTTTTTCTTTCCCGAAGGCAACAAAAACCGGAAACTCTATGGTTGCACCGATAAATGCCAGGGAGAAAAACTCAATTAATATTGACGAATATAACATCAAAAGATCAAGTACAAAACCATCAGGTAAAAATGCCATGGAAATGATATTCCATACCATGCTGAGAGAAAAACATATGTAAATACATATGCCTATAAATACATATTTTTCCGCGATATAAGTACTCTTTGAAACAGGCATCGCTGACAAAAACGAATGTATCTTGCTCTTCTCGTCATTTTTCAGCACGTACGGGACACAGCTGGAAATAAAACAGAGAAACATGATCGGCATCATCTGAGCCGGCATTGAAATAAGATATTCGAGGAATGAAAAGATCTCTCCTTCATCATTTTCCACAATAAGTCCGATTGGGGTTCCGACACTTGCCACGATCAGTTTTATTATGATCATAAGCAGAGTCAGCACCGAAAAACCGGTGACCAGCCTTTTACCTCTGATAGAAATAAAATCCTTATATAATAATCCTCCCATCAGATGACACCTCTCTTTCTTTCCGCAAAGTATAAAGAAAGGCAATAAGAAAAAACACTCACAAAAAGCGCGATCAAAAGGAAAACATATCCCTTCTGTCGAAAATAATCCAGAGGCTTCCAGAATACAGAAGAATCAAAACCGACGCCGTCACCAAGTACGTGGATTATCACGAATTTCACGCTCTTAAACTTTATGATCACAAAAGATAAGGCAATTGTAAGAAGTGAGAAATACTGCGCATATTGCTCCTTACCGTATCCGAGTATTACACAGTAGAGGATCAGAAAAGCACTGTAGATACTTAATAAAGATGCCGATGAAACAATGATCCCAAGAAAGCTTCCGAATCCCATAATATCGGTAAGTGAACTCAGGACCATGGCAAGAACGATATCCACTGTAGCACCTATTGCAAACAATGCATAAATCGTCAGAAATCTTGACAACATTCTCTTTTTCATAGAGACGGGAAGAGAAGCGGATACTTTGAAAAAACCGGCCTTGCCGTCAGCTATGAATACATTCACCATATCTCCCACACTGACTATAGGGATCAGCATTGACATGATAAGAACCATGGAACCCAGATTTTTAACATCAACCTGAGTCATATTATTATTTTCATCAAGCAACACTTTTCCGACTTCCGCAAGATTACCGAAACGGCTGCTCAGAACATAAAGAATCGATATGACCACCACTCCCGATATGACATAAACAAAAGTGGTGAGCTGTTTCTTAAGGCACATAATGTCCTTAATTATCAAACCTTTCATGGTATTACCTCACGATTTCACTTTCATCTTTTTGCGTTGACATAGTGGATCATAATATCTTCAAGCAGTGCTTTTTCAATCACCATACCGGGATAGAGCTTCTCCGCTGTGTGTCTGTCATTAACCAACATCTCTGCACCATAATCGCTGACTTCGGAGTGCACTATAAGAGATTCACTCACACGCGATGCGTCATCTTTTCTGCACTTTAGTATGCCGTGCTTTTCAAGAATCTCATCCTTATTTCCGGCAAGGACTATTTTTCCGGCGTTAATGAATACAACCTCATCCGCAATCTTCTCAAGGTCGCTTGTGATATGCGAAGACAGAAGGATCGTGTGGTCCTCCTCTACAACAAATTCCCTGAAAATATTTATCATCTCGTTTCTTACGATAGGATCCAGTCCGCTGGTGGGTTCGTCCATCACAAGAAGCTTTGCATGATGTGAAAGAGCCACTGCGATCTGAAGTTTCATCCTCATACCTCTGGAAAAAGCACCGCACTTCTTCTTTGAAGGAAGCGAAAAATTCTTCAGATAATCAAAGAATGCATCTTCATCCCAGTTTTTGTAGATGTTCTTCATCATGATATTGATATCGCGTCCGGTCATGAATTCATGAAATCCCATCTCATCGAATACGACACCGATATCTTCGCGTAAGTATGATGTATCCTTATTTACCGGTTCGCCGAAAAGAGTGATATCTCCGGAATCACGTCTTATCACATCCAGGATCAGATTGATGGTGGTAGTCTTGCCCGCACCGTTCTGCCCGATGAATCCGCACACTGTTCCTTCGGGAACAGCAAAACTTATATTATCAAGTTTGAAATCACCGTAATCCTTGGTGACGTTCTTAAGCTCGATTACGTTCTTAACTTCGTCCATTAGTATTCACCTCATGAAACAAAATATTCTGTTTCAATCCTTGTTTGCTTTTTCCTCATAAATGATCTCAAGCATCTCTTTGAGCTCATCAATGGATATCTTACCCATGACCGCCTTATCAGCAGCCTTTTCAAGGTATTCCTCGATGGCATATCGCATATTCTCCTTCATGAGTTCGGGATTAATGCCCTTTACAAAGCTCCCCTTTCCCACAACGGATTCGATGTAGCCGTCACGCTCAAGATCTTCGAATGCTCTCTTGGTTGTAATGACACTGATCTTAAGATCTTTTGCAAGTATCCTCATTGACGGAAGGGCGTCCCCTGCCGCAAGCTCGCCTGTCATGATCAGGCTCTTGATCTGTTCCTCGATCTGCTCATAGATAGGCACACCGGAGGTATTGCTGATGATAATGTCCATATAAATTTCCTTTGCGCGCTCGGCGTTTGGGTCTGCGCTAACCCTTTCCGCCTTAATGATCAATCATTGTATATATTCAATATATACATTATATATATACCTGTCAACACAAAAAAATCGCCGGCGCTTGGCCGGCGATTCATTATCTACAGTGTATTATGCTGTTTTGAAGTATCTGTCCAGGAAGAAATCGATATACTTCTCGACCTTTCCCATAACTTCATCTTTTCTGTCGGGCTCTCTGTCGCAGAGCTGGATAAGAAGCGATACGGGAGCGTAATACTCCATAGCCATCATCTCTGCATCATCATTTTCCAGAATTCCCTTATCCATCAGGTTCTTGAAAATAGCAGTAAACTGTCTCTGCATATTGTCAAACTGATGCTCTGATGTCTGTCTGCTGAAATGAGGATTTCTGAACTGCTCGATGGTGCCCATCTTCCTCAGTTTCTTGATCTTATCATCCTCCATGGTAAACTTGATCTGATTCATGCTGTAGGCTTTCAGCTCATCACGATTTGAAATGTTTGCTCCCTCCTCGGGATTCATCTTCATTCTCTGTCTGTAGCCCTCTTCCATCTTGACACTGAGCTCTTTCAAGACTTCCTCTTTGCCCTTGAAGTACTTATAAATATTGGGTCCCTTCATGCCAATGGATTCAGCGATTTCATCTACAGAGGTGGCGTCATAACCTTTTTGTGAAAAAAGATCGAGCGCCGCATTGATAATCTTTTCTCTCACTGAAGCTGTGCTCATAATACTATTCTTTTCCTTTCCTGCATTTTTTTAGTACTATATTTCCCTAATTCACCCCTAAACAAATAAACAGTACGTTATAAATGCTTTCCTACATTTTTATCAGATGAATAAAGCTTTTTCAACCCAAAAATTGCTAAAGATTATTAAACATTCCTAAACTTTCCAAAATCCTCAAAACCCCATGATTCATGCGCTTTTCCACTATACCGAGGTAGAGTGTTAATCTATCAGAATTTTATGCAACCTGCATAATATAATATCATTTTTCGTTTCTTTTTATACTAATCGTTATATTGCATATCTTATATTTTTTTACACAAAAAAAGTTGGATCCGACTATTCATCGGATCCAACCCTTAACCAACGAACAAATAATAAGATAATCATTTGCACTTACGGAATTCTAACATATTTTGAGAAAAAAGCCATACCTCCCGGTAAAATTTTAGAAAAATTATATAATCCGACTCTGCAACCGGTAAAATGATCCAATCTGAAACGCAACGGATGCTCTTCGGGGAACATTTTCAGAACATCTCCTTCATATATTCCGGCTACGGCAATATCCCTGTCTCCGGTCTCATCATTAAATACCGCAGTAAGTCTTACCCTCAGAATATTACCTTTAAGTTCAAGCTTATGGATACTTTTCTCAGGTCCCTCACCAAGCTTCCATATATCGCCCGAATCGTTGGTATATGCGGATACCTCGGCATAGAGTCTGCCGTTTTCCTTGCATATCCCCACCATCATATAATCGCCTTGAAACGCTGAAAGACCGGCATGGTCACCGTCATTCATAAGTGAACCGTCGATGGTAACTTCGGCAGTACATGAAGGAAATGTCATCCTCTGGGTAAGTGTGTTCGAAGCATGGAATATGTTCCCAACCGTCTTATCTGTCCTGATCCAAAGGCTTTTGTTTTCTTTATCTATACCGACAAGATCAAGATCGGGTTCATGATTAAACTGCCAGAAGCTCTTAAACCCAAAGCTTCCGTAATGCTCTTTATCCTCTTTACTCTTTTCCGAAATATCGTAATCAAAGTCATCGCTTCCGGTAAGCGGTGCATACTTATATCCGGGTTTAAGATCCGTGGTATTAAAGCTGCGGGAAGCTTTTCCGCTATCCCCGAATACGGGATAAGGCTTGCCTTCCGTATTATTTTCCCAGGATACGGGGACGAGTACGGGTATTCTTCCGGATGCGCCATTGTCGCGGAACATGATGGAATGCCACACACCTTCCGGCCCTTCTACGATACCGCCCTGTGCGATACCCGAATTTCTAAAGCCGAGGTCGTCGTCAAAAACATCACCTCCCGTAAATTCACCCTCAAGCGAATCGGCGGAAAAACATGCTTCAACCCGCCTCCATGCTTCACGTTTTGAGTGGATCATAAACAGGTAATATCTGCCGAATATCTTATAGATGTGGGAGCCTTCATATCCCAGGTTGGGATTGCCCTTATCGCTTACCAGAAGCCTGTGAAGTCCGCCCTTCAGAGGTCCCGTAAGATCTTTATCCAACTCCGTCAGATAAATATCTGTGTTTCCGTATACGAGAAATACCCTGCCTTCGTCGAAAAGCAGTGAGCAGTCGTGATAAAAGCCTTCGATCTCAGATTTTGCCCAGGGTCCTCTTATATCTTTGGATCTGTACAGGTACGTCTTATGGGTATCGTTGCACACAAACACAACATAGAACATTCCTTCGTGATGCCTCAGACTGGCGGCCCACATACCTTTTCCGTAGATATATCCGCCGTCCTTAAGGCGCTGCGCGTCGGTGCTGTCCAACCGGTCAAACACATAACTGCAGTGCTCCCAGTTAACCAAGTCATAAGATCTTAAGATCTCCCCTCCCGGGAAAAAATGCATTGTGGTGCTTATCATGTAGAATGCACCGTCCGCAAATATCACATCAGGATCGGGATAATCCAAATTTGTGATCAGCATAATTACTCCTTAAATGACAACGGGGACGCTTCATTTATGTCACCAGGTGACATAAATGAAGCGTCCCCATTGTCATAACTATACTTAGCCCTGAAGAGCTTTAATGATATCGGGAAGCTTTGCATCAACTTCGTCATTGGCAAGCTGGCAGGTACCTGCTGCTGCATGTCCGCCTCCGCCGTACTCAAGGCAGAGATTTCCGATGTTAACGGTGGAAGCCTTGTTAATGATGCTCCTTCCGATCATGACTGCGGTGTTCTGTTTCTTGAAGCCCCATGCTACATGCACGGATACTTCAACTTCGGGATGCATAGCGTAGATCATGAAACGGTTGCCGGCGTAAATGGTCTCTTCGTTACGAAGATCGATGATGACCACCTTTCCGTCGATCTTGGCAATTCTGTCAAGCTGAGCCTTGAAAAGCTCCTGCTGCTCGAAGTAAAGGTCTACTCTTTCTTTTACATCGGGAAGTTCGAGGATCTTATCAATGGGATGATCTACACAATAAGTGATGAGTTCCATCATAAGATCGTAGTTGGATACTCTGAAATCGTGGAATCTTCCGAGACCGGTACGTGCGTCCATAAGGAAATTAAGAAGAACCCATCCCTTGGGATTAAGGATCTCGTCGGCAGTGAAATCCGCGCTGTCTCCCTTGTCGACTGCGGTCATGATCTCTTCCGAGACTCTTGAGAATGTCTTGGGTCCGCCATAGTAGTTATAAACAACCCTTGCAGCAGACTTTGCTTCGCCTTCGATGATAAATTTCTGCTTGAGCTCTTCCGATTTTACTCTGAGAAGCTCGCTCTCATGATGGTCAAAAGCAAGTTTGACTCTGGGATCAAAAGGAAGGTTAGTGGTAATATCATCACCGGTAATATCAACCTTTCCGTCCTGGACATCCTTGGGGTGAACGAATTTGATCTCATCGATCATATCCATTTCCTTCAAAAGCATTGCACAAACCAAACCGTCGAAATCGCTTCTAGTGATAAGTCTTCTGCTCATAGGGATCTACCTTCCTTGAATTCGATTTTTATTGGTGAAAACACCATTACTACTCTATTTTATCATCTATTCATGCATTATCAACAGTCTTTCCGTATTTGACCTTCTGAAATCCGAGGTAATATGTCAGGTATTTTACGGGTCTTTCTTTACGGACACGCTTTAAGAGCGTATTTCTGTAGGAATATGCCTGTTTTTCGTACTCTTTGGCGCCCTCTTTTCCGGCGTACAGATACAGGGTCAGATTACCGATAAAGTCACCGATTTCCTCGCCCCCGTCTGCCCCTATACGCTCTCCGTATTCGGACAGTGTTTCACCCGGCTTCGTACCCTGTCCCAGGACCGTCAGAAGGCCCAGGATCTGCCTGCATAGGATCTTATATCGCTCTTCGGTATCTTTTCTCCTGAAAACATAAGTAACGATCAGATTTCCGGTCAGAATAAACAGGACGACAAATAAAATGCCTGAAACGGGAGGTACCACGATCACAAACCATGGAATATGTGCTTTTTCAGACTCCTCAGGCTCCGCTTCGATAACCGCCTCCTCAGGCTCAGGCTCTTCCTGACCGTTATATCCTTCGTAACCCGCCCCAATATTGGACACCATCTCACTGTTTTCCGCCTCGGTTCTCCAGTAAGATCCCGTACCGTATCCCGGAGTGGGCTCGTAGGTTATCCAGCCGGCTCCGTCAATGTAGATTTCGGGCCATGCATGAGCCATTGAGGTATACAGGGTGACATCTCTGGTGCCGTTTGTCGAAACATAGTAGCCTTGCACAAGTCTTGCGGGAATGCCCTCGGCACGAGCAAGGAGCACGAAAGTGGTGGCATAATGAGTGCAATAACCGCGCTTTGATTCCAGCATGAAATAGTCCAACATGGACGCAGCATCCGTCACCGTATCGGGTAAAGGTCCCGGTGAATCCGTGTATTCATAACTTTTCAAAAGAGAACATAACTTTTCCGCTTTATCGATATCATCTTCACAGCCCTCGTATACTTCATCCATAAGTGAGCGAAGGTCTTCGGAAAGTTCTACCGGCTGAGCGTAATACTGCCTTACTCTTTCGATATATTCCAGATAATCCTCATAGCTTATTCCCGGTTCACCCGTAAGGGACTTGTCCGCAAGCTGCTCTTCATAAGAAGTACGTGAAGGAACATCCGCATTCTTAAGGAAATCCGTAAATATTGGATTTCCGCTGTTTAATCTGTAGTAGTTAAGATAATAGGAACCCGGAATATTCCCCTCTTCCCAGAGCATATCTCCGCTCTCGAACATAACCGGATTTCCGTCCGCTCCCTCAGGACCTATCAGAGATTTCAAAGGTGCGAACACATACTGCGAATTAAGGTCCTTATACTCGATGGTGAGTATGGTCCTTTTGCACAGATCCGCGGGAACTTCCGTATACTCCGAAACAGTTGCAAGAAAAGCCATGGTATCCATAATGGCATCATCTTCGGTCGAAGGATCGTTTGAAAACCACTGTCTTCCGTCAAATGTATCAAATGTTTTTCCGGCCAGTCTTACGTTTCTTATACTTGATGAAAGATCGTGCAGTACCAGAACTTCATCTCTGCGGTGCGCGATATTTCCGTTTATCTCTCCCCTTCCGGAAAAGCCTATGGAAACGGCAGTAGGATCGTATACGCCGTCCGGAGTAATCTTTCTTTCGATATCAAGAACAAGCTCATATGCGGCTTTCGCTATTCTTTTTACAAACTGCCAGTCGTAAGGATCTTCGGGTGCGGGACATATCAGGATTAAAAATACCGTTACGCACACAAAGGGAAATACATATACCAGATGCTTCCGTGCGTCGGTATCTCCCGTTTTGGACCACCTTTTCTGCATCTCCTCAATGACGGTTATGATGATCATCAAAGAAACGCACAGGATCATGATCTTATCAACAGGCAAGGTCTTAACACCTGCAATTACCATATATGCGATAAGAAGGATCGTAACAGGTATCTTAAGCGGTTTTATATAGGCAAGTGCTTCACCGATAAGAACAGCCCCCAGGGATATCAGAGGCACATAAATGTATTGCCTGTAGCCGTACATAAACTCTCTTACCACATCATTTCTGTACAGGAAAAATCCGGCTACGGAAAGTGCGATAAGTATTCCGGCCACGATAAGTCTCACAGTCCATCCGCTTTTTCTGAGAACCGGAATGACGGATGCGATGATAACCCAGTTGAAGTTGGGTGTCGATTTCTGCAACTCGGCGCGACTGCGCTTATTGTACAGA
>JAEEGK010002247.1_pt1 | contig 48347 bp, 47 predicted proteins | sample 8958771 | NCBI WGS metagenome assembly JAEEGK01 (sample SAMN16246547, study PRJNA631951) | gut metagenome | biome: gut microbiome; feature: rumen; material: SC-attached | host: Bos | place: Iran: Karaj | collected 2018-10 | reverse complement strand
AACTTGTTTTACTCAAAAAGAGGTAGACTTTACGCCGAGTAAACCCTAAGTTTACTACCGACAAACCCCAAGTTTCATTACGACAAACCCCAAGTTAGTCGTAATGAAACCCCATAAGCGCCTCCCGCCGCCCTAGAATGAGCCAGCCAAGAAGCGCTTTTTCAGGCATATTTTCTTGACATAAAAAAAGACGGAAGTTTCCAAATAGAAAACCTTTTGTGACGTGTCTATCTATCATGGAACAGGCGAACGGAAAAGCCGTAAACTTTATAATAATAATCTATATCTGTAAAGGGCTCTGTGAAACACATACGAAAAGATGACGCATCACCACTTTCCGTTGTTGACCAACAATAACCTGCATAATCGAGATCTCTATCAGCAATGCCATTACTTCCATTCCGATAGCCAACAGAATAAAATATACGTCTGAATTCTCCGTTATCTTCATTGAATGTCGTCCAAAATGAGGCATTATTTATGTATGCCGAAAGTTGTGCAGGTAGTGTGTTGTCACTCCGTTCTAAACGAGGAATCAGTTTGGCAGTTACAGTTAAAGTGTGATTATTCGTACTATATTCATATTTCCACGCACTACAATATTTGGTACCAAGGAATCGGATGGCATAGCGCACATTGTTCGTGATGAATGGACACCAGTATGACCAATCGTCAATACCAGCTTTAGTTTCATCATTATACCCAAAAATACATATTACAGCAGGATTAATAAAGCCGCCATTTGGCAGGAAACTGCTGTTATCAAAAATATTCATGGATCTGACTGGCAGCACACTATACAACTCTTTCAGACAGGGTAAATGATATCTAAAACTACTTCTGCCATCGGTAACCACACCTTGCCAATATTCATTATATGAACTTGTTTGTTTTGCAAAATACGTCATAGCCCATGCCCATGTAAAACAATACGCATATCCGGCCGTGGCAGGATTGGTTTCCAAAGCCACTGTTTTAGTACTGGAATCATAGCTCCTGACGTTGCCCTCAGCTACATAATAAAGCGGATTCATCTCTTTGCAGACATTCTTGACGGTAACGTTATAGACGTAGCGGCGATTAGAGGCAAAGGTGGCTACAGTGTTGGGTATGGTAACGGTGACACCGCTATAAGTAAGGGTGAGCACCCCTGTGGGCGCTGTCTGTGGAGGGATGACTGCCTCGAAGATACCGTTGCCAGTATGGCGGGCAGTAACGGTGATGGCCGTACCACTGGCTGAGCCTAAGCTGCCATCAGCGGCATTGATAGTGATAGAGGGCTTCACGTTCTTCACCTTCACTACAACGTTGGGCATATCAGAAGCGCCCATGCCAGGCCCTGCCGTGAGGTTTACCTCTATCTTCGACAATTTATGCGTGAAGTTCAAAGGCGCGCTGCTCACTGTTTGATAACTGCCAGAACCTTCGCCGTACATCAGGTCGCTCAGCTCAAGATTGCCACTTGCGCTCTGATTGGCTAATACACTATGGGTGAAGGTACCGATGGCTGTACTGCCCTCAGTGGGAGTCGTCGAGAAGTTGCCATGCATGGCACGGAAGGTCAGGCCGTCACCGTCGCTGGGGTAATACTTCGTTGAGCCCGTCAGACCTCCACTGCCATTAGAGGTCAGCGCCCAGGCTTTCAGATAGGTGTATGTACCAGCACTGCCCTTATCGGCCCAGAGATATGCTTTTTGGTTGTTGGCAAGAGAATTATCTTGCACGCCTCGGGTGGCACGGCGGCTCGTCAGCTCTTTCCAAGCCTCGCGGCTCCAGGCCGTAGCGTCGCCTGGCGACAGCGTCTCTGTGGCCACAGAGGCCGTCAGCTGTATAGACACAGGGGCTACAACCCGTTCTTCGTCATTGGAAGTACAAGCGCCCAACAATAGCGCTACAACCAGAATAGTTATATTAGTTTTCATGTTCATAACTGATAGATTTACCTTACTTGCGGGCAAATATACGCAAAAATGTGTGAATCAAGAAGAAAAAAACGCAAAAGAAAGTTAAAGGGCGGTTGTTTTGTCAAGATTCCGGTCAGTTAAGGGACTTAAAAAAGCGACTGTCTCACGACAACCGCTTCCAAAAAACAAACTACTTAAAAACTAATCTACTAAAACAAATCAAAAAAATATCTTTTACTCAAAAGTCTCTAATACTATCTTGATAAAGGAATAGACTCCTTTCCACGCTGCAAAGGTAATACCTTTTTTTATTCTGCCAAGCATTTAAGCGTAAAAATAACATTATTCGTCTATAAAATACTAAAAAAGAGGGATGAATTCGAAAATCCATCCCTCTTTTTGTTATGTTGGCTTAGCAAAAATATATCATTTCGCCAAGTGCATATTATACTCAATTGATTACATCATGCCACCCATGCCTGGGGCACCTGCCATCGGCATAGCGGGCTCCTTCTCGGGCTTGTCGCAGATGAGGCACTCAGTGGTGAGGAACATACCTGCGATAGAAGCGGCGTTCTCGAGAGCAACACGAGCCACCTTGGCAGGATCGATAACACCAGCCTCGCGCAAATCCTCGTACTTGTCGAGACGGGCATTGTAACCGAAGTCGCCCTTACCCTCGCGAACCTTCTGAACAACTACGGCACCCTCGCCACCAGCGTTGGTGACAATCTGGCGCAGAGGCTCCTCGATGGCGCGACGGATGATGTTGATACCAGTCTGTTCGTCGGCATTGTCGCCCTTCACGTTGGCAAGAGCCTCCTGAGCGCGGATGTAGGTAGTACCGCCACCAGCTACAACACCTTCCTCGATGGCAGCACGGGTAGCGCAAAGAGCATCGTCTACACGATCCTTCTTCTCCTTCATCTCAACCTCAGAGTTTGCACCAACGTAGAGAACTGCTACGCCACCAGCCAACTTGGCCAGGCGCTCCTGCAGCTTCTCCTTATCGTAAGAAGAGGTTGTATTCTCAATCTCCTTCTTGATCTGAGCGATACGATCCTGAATGCCCTGCTTGTCGCCAGCACCGTTAACGATAGTGGTGTTGTCCTTAGAAACAGTTACCTTGTCGCAAGTACCCAGCATCTCGAGGGTAGCCTGTTCAAGCTTCAGACCCTTCTCCTCGCTGATAACTACACCACCGGTGAGAACAGCGATATCCTCAAGCATTGCCTTACGACGGTCGCCGAAGCCAGGAGCCTTGACAGCACAGATCTTCAAACCACCACGCAGACGGTTTACTACGAGTGTGGTCAGAGCCTCAGAGTCAACATCCTCGGCAATAACCAGCAAGGGGCGTCCGCTCTCAGCAGCAGGCTGCAGGATAGGCAGGAAGTCCTTGATGTTAGAGATCTTCTTATCGTAGATCAGGATGTACGGGTTCTCCATCACGCACTCCATCTTCTCGCTATCGGTGATGAAGTAAGCCGAGAGGTAACCACGGTCGAACTGCATACCCTCGACAACACCGATGTGTGTGTCGCGGCTCTTGCTCTCCTCGATGGTGATGACACCATCCTTGCTAACCTTGCGCATAGCCTCGGCCAGCAGTTCACCAATCTCCTTATCGTTGTTGGCTGATACGGTAGCAACCTGCTCGATCTTATCGTAGTTGTCGCCAACCTGCTCAGCGCTCTTAGCGATGTGCTCAGTAACGGCCTTCACAGCCTTGTCGATACCACGCTTCAGGTCCATTGGATTGGCACCGGCGGTAACGTTCTTCAGACCCTCTGAAACGATAGCCTGAGCCAGGATGGTAGCAGTTGTTGTACCGTCACCAGCGTCATCGCCAGTCTTTGAGGCTACGCTCTTAACGAGCTGAGCACCTGTATTCTCGAACTTATCCTCGAGCTCGATCTCCTTTGCTACGGTCACACCGTCCTTGGTGATCTGAGGAGCACCGAACTTCTTCTCGATAACTACGTTACGACCCTTAGGACCGAGTGTTACCTTTACTGCGTTAGCCAACTGGTCAACGCCCTGCTTCATAGCGTCGCGGGCGTCAATATTGAATTTGATATCCTTTGCCATAGTTTTGTATTTATTTATTTTGTAAACAAGGATACAAGGAGTTCACGGAGTTCAGGACATTACCTTTTTCCATAGACAGGAAGTTGCAGACATTTGTCTTGAGCTCCTTGAACTCCCTGTCTCCTTGTCTCCGATTAAACTTTATTTCTCGATGACTGCTAAAACGTCAGACTGACGCATCATAAGGTATTTTGTGCCCTCGAACTCGAGCTCGGTGCCAGAATACTTGCCATAAAGAACCTCATCACCCTCTTTGAGGACCATAGCCTCATCCTTGGTGCCCTGGCCTACGGCCTTGATTGTTCCATGTAGGGGCTTTTCCTTTGCGGTATCAGGAATAATAATGCCGCCAACTTTCTCTTCTGCAGGTGCTGGCAATACCAACACGCGGTCTGCTAATGGTTTGATGTTCATAATCTTGAAATATTTTAATGTTTATACCTTATTAATATATATGGCGAGACAGTCTTACGACCATCTCGCCATATTCTCAGCCAAAACCGTGCCAACTCTTATGGTTGTGCCAACTTGTCAGCGACTTGTGCCATTGATCGTGACATTCTTAACCACAGAACGCTCTATCATGGTTTTGTCGAAGGCATCTTTCTCGTCGGTCACATCCACGTCCTCGAATGAGAAGTCAACCAGGCGGTACTTGTCGGAGGTACCTACATCGAAGAAGTTCCTGGTCTTCATCTGAATGTTCCTGATGTATATATTATTGCACTGCGACAGGGGCATGTCGTCGCGCTGCTCGGGTTTGAAGAACTGTGTCCAGGGGCGAACCACAAGGAACGAGCCACACTGGCCCTTGATATCCTCGACACGGACATACTCATAGTGCTGGGGAGTGTCGGGGCGCATCTTCAGCCAAAGCACACGGCTGGCGGCCTTCACATTGATGCGGCGCAGGATGATGTTATGATCGAAAAGGCTCTCAGAGCCCAGCGTCAGGCAGCCATGCACCTTACCATAGGTACAATCCTCGATGATAATGTTAGAGCACGGGCCATTATCAGGATTCTGGTCGGCCCAGGTGCCCTTACCGCCTTTCAGTACCACAGCGTCGTCGTTGACATGCATATAGCAACCATGGATGAGCACATTCTTGCAGACGTCGAGGTCGATGGCATCAGTACTCGGCCCACCCCGACGGGGATCAACGGGCGTTACGTTCTCGGTAGGCGCAAAGATGAAGCAGCCCAGATAGCGTACATTCTCACAACGATACAAGTGGTTGGTCCAGAAAGGAGAGTTGATGATCTTCACATCCTGAACAGTGACGTTCCTGGAGTTGGAGATATAGACGTTTCGAGGGCGCATGGCCTCAAGGTTAGTGCACTGGGGATTATACTTACGACGGATCCAGAACTCCTCCCAATATTTCTGTCCGTTACCGTTAATCGTGCCAGGACCTGTGATTGTAAAACCGTCGACGCCATCGGCATTGACCAAGGCTGCGAAGTAGTCGAGCGTCTGACCTTCCATACGGGTCTTCACAATCTGGAAGTCACGGATGCGGTCGGAACCTTTCAGTTCACCACCCTCCTCTATCTTCAGATGGGTACCAGGCTTGAAGAACAGTGAACCACTCAAGAACGTGCCACGGGGAATGACTACCACGCCACCGCCCTCGGCAGCACAACGGTCGATAACTGCCTGTAACTGCTGAGTCTGCACGCCATCGGCATAGCGATCGACACCATAAGCTGTAACGTCGTAGTGTTTTAAACCAGAGATATCGACTCTGCTCGTATCAGAGAACCAAGCTGAGATTTCTGTACCATCAGGCCATAAATCAACAGCCTTGACTTTGCGTTTGCCAAAAGCTACTGCCGTAACAGCCAGCATCAGCACAAACAATAAGATTCTATTTTTCATTGCTTAAGTGATTAGTTTGGGATGCAAAGATACAGAAAAACAGGATAAATACCAAATTTTTCGCTTTTTACTTTGGTTATTCGCTCTTTTTACACTATCTTTGCCCACAGTTTACGTAAACCAACAACTAATTATGAAGCAGTTTTTAAAAATGACTCTGGCCACGATATGTGGTATTGCCATCTTCCTGGTGGTATCTGGACTATTTTTCGTTATCTCGCTAGTTGGCATGATTGCCAGTGATTCAGCATCGACCAAAGTAAAGGACAATTCTGTCTTCGTAATCAGACTGGACGGGACTGTCGATGAACGGGCCGAAAGCGGTTCGCCCCTTGACGCACTTCTGAATATGGGAGACATGAGTGTCATGGGACTTGACGACCTGAAATCGTGTATTAAGAAAGCCAAGAACAACGACAATATAAAAGGTATATATCTGGAAGGTGGTGTGGCCTCCTTCGATTCGCCTGCTACTGCTCAGCAGTTGCGCGACGCTCTGAAAGACTTCAAGAAGAGCGGTAAGTGGATTGTGGCCTATGCCGACCAATATCTGCAAGGAGCCTATTATGTTGCTTCTGTGGCAGACAAGATTTACCTAAACGCCGAGGGTGCCATTGACTTCAAGGGACTCGGCGGCAAGAGCGAATACTATAAAGGGCTCTTCGACAAGCTGGGCATCAAGTATCAGGTGGCTAAAGTCGGAAAGTATAAGAGCTACGTGGAGAGCAACACCCTGACGGGCATGAGCGAGTACGACCGCGAACAGCGCACCGTATTATATAACGGCATCTGGCAGTACTGGCTGAAGGATATCGCCGAGAGTCGCAAGGTGACACCTGAGCAGCTGAACAAGTTGGCCGACGAAAGCATCGTGGCTTTTCTAAACACAGACGACTACGTGAAAGCCAAACTCATCGACAAGGTGCTGTTCCCTGAAGATATCAAGGCAGAGATCAAGGGGCGTCTGAAGCTCGACGAGGATGACGACGTCAACCAGCTGAGTCTGGCAGACATGCTGAACGTGAAGACAAAAAACAAGATGGATGGCGAGAAGATTGCTATCTACTACGCATATGGCAACATCGTTGACAGCGACGCCATGGATCTGCTGTCGGGCTCTGGCCACAGCATCGTAGGTAAGTCCACTGCTGAGGACCTACGCAAACTGGCAGACGATGACGACGTGAAGGCGGTGGTGTTCCGTGTAAACTCTGGCGGCGGTAGTGCTGTAGCTTCTGAGCAGATCCGCCATGCCATCAAGCTGCTGAAGGCTAAGAAACCTGTGGTTGTATCGATGGGCGGTGCAGCAGCTTCCGGTGGTTACTGGATCAGTTCATCGGCCAACTACATCATTGCAGAACCGACCACCATCACCGGTAGCATCGGTATCTTCGGTCTTATTCCTAACTACAGCGGCCTGGTAACAGACAAACTGGGTGTGACCTTCGACGGCGTGACCACCAACAAGTTTACTGATTACGAGACCAACCTCATACTTAGCAAGGATAACGCTGAAGAGATGAAACAGTTGCAGACTTACATAGATCGTGGTTACCAGAACTTCCTGAACATCGTATCGGAAGGTCGCGGACTGAAGCCTGCCGAGGTTGACTCAATCGGACAGGGCCGCGTCTGGCTGGCTACTGATGCTGTAAAGATCAAGCTTGTAGACAAGCTCGGCAGTTTGGGCGACGCCGTGAAGAAGGCTGCAGAACTGGCCAAACTGGATGAATACTATACGTCTACCTATCCCACAAAAGGCAGTTGGCTGGATCAGTTCATGTCTTCTGAAGAGAAGGGCAGCTATCTTGACAGCAAGTTGCGTCAGGAGTTACAGGTACTGCTTGGCGACCTCTACGAACCTCTGATGGAGATCCGTCAGACCGTGAAAGACGGTAGCGTTATTCAGGCTCGTATGCTCGAAGATATCCGTGTAAAGTAAATACGGGATGGAAGGCGATTTCATCAATATCAATAAAAAGCTATTACCCCTGGGGTGGCTCTATGGCATAGGCGTAGGCTTCAGGAACATGCTCTTTGAGATGGGTGTCTTGAAGAGTAAGTCCTATAGTATACCTATTATATCTATAGGCAACATCACGGTGGGTGGCACTGGCAAGACACCACATGTGGAATATCTCATCAGACTGCTGAAAGGCAAGATGAACGTGGCCGTACTCAGCCGAGGCTATAAGAGGAAGAGCCGAGGGTTCCTAGTAGCTCAGGAGGACACACCCATGCAGAAGATTGGCGATGAGCCTTATCAGATGAAGCAGAAGTTCCCTGAGATTACGGTGGCTGTCGATAAGAAGCGTACGCGTGGTATTGAAAGACTCACTGCAGGAGCGGCGAAGAAAGACATTGATGTCGTTCTGCTCGACGATGCCTTCCAGCATCGATACGTAAAGCCTGGCATTAACATCCTGCTGACAGACTATCACAGACTCTTCATCTATGATGAGCTGTTGCCTGTAGGCAGACTACGTGAGCCGATAAGAAGCAAGGACAGAGCCGATATCGTGATTGTGACGAAATGTCCGCGAGACCTAAAGCCGATGGAGTTTCGTGTCATCACCAAGGCACTGAGCCTCTATCCCTATCAGCAACTCTACTTCTCTACCCACGAATATGACACACCTCGTGCGCTGTTCCCTGAGGCGGCCGACCATCAGACTGCACCAAAGAGCATTGACTATCTGGCCGGCAAGAACGTTCTCCTCCTGACAGGCATTGCTTCGCCTGAACAGATGGAACACGACCTGACACCTATCGTTGCAAACCTGACACCGCTCAGTTTCAGCGATCATCATCAATTCAAATCTAAGGACGTGACACGAATCAACGACACCTTCAACTCCCTGCCTGAGCCAAAGATGATTGTTACGACGGAGAAAGACGCAACACGACTTACTCAGGTTGAAGGACTCAGCGAAGAAGTGCGCAAGAGCCTATACGTTCTTCCCATTCACATCACCCTGATGCAGGATCAGGAGAAGGTGTTCAATAAAAACATTTTAGGTTATGTACGAAAGAATTCAAGAAACAGCATCCTGGCTAAAGGCAAGGATGACAACAAATCCAAAGACAGCAATCATACTGGGGACAGGCCTCGGACAATTAGCTTCAGAAATCACTGATAAGACAGAGTACTCCTACTCTGATATTCCCAATTTCCCCGTTTCCACTGTAGAAGGTCACTCCGGTAAACTGATCTTCGGAAAGTTAGGTGATGTAGACATACTGGCCATGCAGGGACGCTTTCATTTCTATGAGGGCTACTCGATGAAGGAAGTGACATTCCCTGTTCGTGTAATGTATGAACTGGGCATCAAGACGCTCTTTGTATCGAACGCAGCCGGTGGCATGAACCCTGAATTCAAAATCGGCGACCTGATGATTATCACCGACCATATCAACTTCTTCCCAGAGCACCCACTTCGTGGCAAGAACTTCCCAACAGGTCCGCGTTTCCCCGATATGCACGAGACCTACGACCAGAAGCTGGTGGCCATAGCAGATGAGATAGCCCGCGAAAAGGGTATCAAGGTTCAGCATGGTGTTTATGTTGGCGTACAGGGTCCGACCTTCGAGACACCTGCAGAATATAAGATGTATCGCATATTGGGCGGAGATGCCGTAGGCATGTCGACTGTCCCCGAGGTAATTGTTGCTCATCACTGCGGCATCAAGACTTTCGGTGTTTCGGTGATTACCGATCTGGGAGGCTTTGATGACCCTGTTGAGGTGAGTCATGAGGAAGTACAGGAGGCTGCTAACATGGCACAGCCACTGATGACAGAGATTATGAGAGAAATGATAAAACGTAACTAAGCATGGATATAGCAAAACTGGGAGAATTCGGTTTGATTGACCGACTTACAAAAGACATAGAAATCAAAAACGAGAGCACAAAGTATGGTGTAGGTGACGACTGTGCCGTGCTCTCCTATCCTGATAAGGAAGTGCTCATCACCACCGACCTGCTGATGGAGGGAGTACACTTCGACCTGACTTACATAGACCTGAAGCATCTGGGCTATAAGTCGGCCATGGTGAACATCAGCGATGTATTTGCCATGAACGGTACACCTCGTCAGCTGACAGTATCCCTGGCCCTCAGTAAGCGTTTCACCGTAGAAGACATGGAGGAGTTTTATAGTGGACTCCGACTGGCCTGCGACAAATGGAACGTAGACATCGTTGGTGGCGACACCACATCTTCTTATACCGGACTGGCCATCAGCATTACCTGCATTGGTGAGGCCCGTAAGGAAGATATCGTGTATCGTAACGGCGCTAAAGACACTGATCTGGTATGTGTCAGCGGCGACTTGGGCGCTGCTTATATGGGACTACAACTGCTGGAACGCGAAAAGAGCGTATACTACCAGCAGGTGGAGGAAGCACGTAAGAAGAACGACAAGCGTGCCTTGGAAGAACTGTCACACTTCCAGCCCGACTTCAGTGGTAAAGAGTATCTGCTTCAGCGCCAGCTACAGACGGAGGCGCGTGGTGACATCATAGAGAAGTTGCGTGAAGCAGGCATCAAGCCTACCGCTATGATGGACATCAGCGATGGTTTATCATCGGAATTGCTTCACATCTGCAAACAGTCTGGTGTGGGCTGCCGTATCTTCGAAAAAAACATCCCCATCGATTATCAAACTGCCGTAATGGCCGAAGAACTGAATATGAACGTCACAACTTGCGCACTTAATGGAGGCGAGGATTATGAGTTGTTATTCACTGTTCCCATAGGCGATCATGAGAAAATCGAGCAAATAGAGGGAATCAAGCTGATTGGACACATCACAGACGCAAAATTCGGAAAAGTGCTCGTAACCCGTGATAATCAGGAGTTTGAGTTGAAAGCACAGGGGTGGAACCCACTTTCATAGATAACTTTTTTCAAAAAAAGTCGCTCAAATATTTGGTGGGTTCAAAAAAAGGTTGTACCTTTGCACCCGCAAAACGAAAGGAATTGCAAATTGACATGATGGTGCCTTAGCTCAGTTGGTAGAGCATCGGACTGAAAATCCGTGTGTCCCCGGTTCGATTCCTGGAGGTACCACTCCTCCTTTCATTAGCCCGGTTTCGCATAATGGCGGCCGGGTTTTTTCTTTATAACCTAAACAGTAAGCAATATGGGTATAGTTATTGGTATTGATGTGGGCATCTCGACCACAAAGATTGTAGGAATTAAGAACGGTAAGGTATCGGCTCCGATTCATATCACAGCTGCCGACCCCATCACATCTCTTTATGGTGCCTTCGGAAAATACCTGCACGATAACGACATCGACCTGAAAGAGGTTGAACAGGTGATGCTGACTGGTGTAGGAGCTGCCTATATCGATCAACCCATCTACGGACTACCGACAGCCAAGTCTGAAGAATTTGTTGCCGACGGCCTCGGGGCCCGTTTTGAATCAAAACTCGATCACACCATCGTGGTATCTATGGGAACAGGTACATCGTTCGTGAAATGCGATGGCAACGAGATGAAGCATATAGGTGGTATCGGCGTTGGAGGCGGAACACTGCAAGGACTGGCTCGTATCATGCTCAACACCAGCGATATCAAACAAGTGGCAGAGATGGCCAAGCATGGCAACATACGCCATATCGACCTGACCATCGGTGATATCAGTGCAATCCCCGTTCCCGGACTTACAATGGACACGACTGCATCGAACTTTGCTAATGCCAAAAGCGATGCTTCAAAGGAAGATATTGCCGCCGGTCTTATACACATGGTACTACAGTCGATAGGATCAGCCGCCTGGCTCGCTTCGCTCGGCAGTGACATCCGCGACTTCGTGCTCATTGGCAATCTGTCGCTACTGCCCCAATGCAAGGAGGTATTCCCCGCCCTTGAGACGCTCTACAATATCCGTTTCCACATTCCCAAATATTCGCAGTATTGCACAGCCATCGGAGCAGCCCTCGACTATACAATCAATGGCACCAAATAAAAAAGTTATCAAAAAAACGCCAAAATATTTGGCAGATTGAAAGATAATACATAACTTTGCAGCCGAAACGTTACAAAAATAGCAAAATTAGAACAAAATGATTATATCAGCAAACAATTGGTGGTGGCGCAACTCAAGATTAAAAGAATCGTGAGAAGATAGCCGCGTACCTGAGTTTGTACAAGAAATAATAAAAGGCCTGTCGTTCTTACGACGGGCCTTTTAAAGTTTAAACAGGGATTCAATATAAAACAAATAAAAATATGAGCAATTATCAAGTTGACAAAAACGGTTTCTACGGAGAGTTTGGAGGCGCCTATGTGCCAGAGATTCTCTACAAATGTGTTCACGACCTGCAGGAAGCCTATCTGCCGATCATTGAGTCGGAGGAGTTCAAGAAGGAATATCATGCCCTACTGAAGGACTATGTAGGGCGTCCGTCACCTCTCTACTTTGCTAAACGAATGAGTGAGAAGTATGGCTGCAAACTCTATCTGAAGCGTGAAGACCTGAACCACACCGGTGCCCACAAGATCAACAACACCATCGGACAGATTCTATTGGCTAAGAAAATGGGAAAGACACGCATCATTGCCGAGACTGGTGCAGGACAGCATGGTGTGGCCACAGCAACAGTCTGTGCGCTGATGAACATGAAATGCGAGGTGTTTATGGGTGCTACAGATGTGGAGCGACAGCACACTAACGTAGAGCGCATGAAGATGCTGGGAGCTGAGGTACATCCTGTTCGTACAGGTAACATGACACTGAGCGATGCCTGCAGTGAGGCCATTCGCGACTGGTGTTGTCATCCCAGCGACACTTTCTACATTGTGGGATCTACCATGGGGCCTCATCCCTACCCCGACCTCGTGGCAAAGATGCAGAGTGTTATCTCAGAGGAAATCAAATGGCAACTTGAAGAGAAAGAGGGGCGCAACTACCCCGACTATCTCATAGCATGTATAGGAGGCGGAAGCAATGCCGCTGGTACCATCTACCACTACATGGATGACGAGCGAGTGAAGATTGTTCTGGCAGAGGCAGGAGGCCATGGCTGGGAGACCAATCACACGGCGGCAACCATACATAAAGGCAAGACAGGAATACTGCATGGCGCTAAGATGCTAGTCATGCAAAACGAAGACGGCCAGATAGAGGAAGCCTTCACCATCAGTGCTGGTCTGGACTACCCGGGTGTTGGACCAATGCACTGTAATATGGCCAAGCAAGGTCGCACTCAGGTTCTGAGCATCAATGACGACGAAGCCATCTATGGCGGCTACGAACTGACTCGCATGGAGGGTATCATCCCCGCTATCGAGAGTGCGCATGCCATCGCTGCGCTGAAGAAACTGAAGTTCCAGCCCAACGATGTCGTCGTACTCACCGTGAGCGGACGAGGCGACAAAGATGTAGAGACTTACTTGAACAACAAACAAATGGCTAAGGAATATGGAAACTTTTAAATATACTACGACAAGTCGTACAATTCTGGCTGACCTGTATACACCTGTTGGCGTATATATGAGATTGCGTGACCTCTATCCACAGAGTGCACTCATGGAGAGCTCAGACTATCACGACAGTAACAACTCCCACTCGTTTATCGGACTTAACCCCATTGCCAGTGTGGCCATTGGTCATGGCATTGCCACTGTGACTTATCCCAACGGCTCCACTTTTCAACATGAGGTGAACAAGACATATAGGTCTGACAAGGCCATCCACCAGCTCATCGACCACATTGAGGTGAACGGTGAGGATGCGAAGGCATGCGGACTTTTCGGCTACACCTCGTTCAATGCCGTCCGCTATTTCGAGGATATCCCCGTAAAAGACGAGACACAGGCAAAGAACGATGCGCCCGACCTGCTATATATATTATATAAGGTGGTGATCGTGTTTGACCATCATAACAACACGCTAAAGGTGGTAACTCTTGGCGATGCCGAAGACATTGACAACGTGCTCCGTGCCATGAACAAGGCTAGCGTAAAGGCCTACGACTTCCACCCTGTCGGCGATGTCAGGAGCACACTGACCGACGAGGAACATAAAGCCAACATTCGTCGGGGTATTCAGCACTGCCTGCGCGGCGACGTGTTCCAGATCGTACTCAGTCGTCGTTTTATCCAGAAATACGAGGGTGACGACTTCAAGCTTTACCGCGCCCTGAGAAGCATCAACCCTTCACCCTATCTGTTCTACTTTGACTTCGGAGGTTTCCGCATCTTCGGTTCCTCGCCAGAAACCCATTGTCGTATAGAAGGCAACACGGCATATATCGACCCTATTGCCGGTACGACCAAGCGTACGGGCGATGCAGAGGCAGACCGCCAAGGAGCCGAGTATCTGCGCAACGATCCCAAGGAGAACGCAGAACACGTGATGCTGGTAGACCTGGCCCGCAACGACCTGAGTCGCAACTGCCACAATGTGAAAGTCGACTTCTATAAGGACCTTCAGTACTACAGCCACGTCATCCATCTGGTCTCTCGCGTCAGCGGTCAGCTTGATGAAGGTGCCGACCCCATCAAAGCCTTTATCGACACCTTCCCTGCCGGCACTCTCTCAGGAGCGCCTAAGGTACGTGCCATGCAACTCATTTCAGAATACGAACCCCACAATCGCGGAGCATATGGCGGTTGCATAGGTATCATAGGCCTGGATGGTTCACTCAATCAGGCCATCACCATCCGCACCTTTGTTTCTCGCAATGGAGAACTCTGGTTCCAAGCAGGTGGCGGTATCGTTGCTAAGAGCGATGAGGATTATGAACTGCAAGAAGTAAACAATAAACTCGGTGCTCTGCGTCGTGCAATATTAATGGCTGAAAAAATGTAAGATTATGAAGATTGTTATTATTGATAATTACGACTCGTTTACCTATAACCTGAGTCACTTAGTTAAGGAGTTGGGCGCTGAGGTAACCGTTCTACGCAACGATCAGTTTGAGCTGTCACAGCTCGAAGCCTACAATAAGATTATCCTCTCACCGGGCCCTGGCATCCCCTCCGAGGCAGGTCTGCTGCTCGATGTTATACGAACCTATGCAGGCAAGAAGCCTATTCTTGGCGTATGCCTGGGCCATCAGGCCATCGGCGAAGCGTTCGGTGCTAAGCTTGAGAACCTCTCAGACGTGTTCCATGGCGTTGCCACTCCATGTCATATCGTAACCGATGATCCCATCTTCAGTGGTATCGGGCATGACATCACCATTGGTCGCTATCACTCATGGGTGGTTTCTAAGGAGGGACTGCCCAACTGTTTAGAGATTACGGCAGAGAGCGATGAAGGTCAGATCATGGCACTTCGTCACAAGACGCTCAACGTTCGTGGCATTCAGTTCCATCCTGAGAGTGTACTAACCCCCGACGGCAAGAAGATGATCCAGAACTGGATGTTTCTATAAAGTCAAGAGTAAAAAAGGAATAATAAGGCAAAAAAGTAAAAAGGTTAAAATATGGCACAGACAATGAAAGACATCCTGAACAGGATGCTGAACCACGAGGAACTGTCTCGTGAAGAAATGAAGAACATTCTGATTGGCATCACTCAGAGTGAGTATCCCACTGAACAGATTACCGCTCTGCTGACTGCACTCCAGATGCGTGGCGTGACTGTTGACGAACTGCTTGGTTTTCGTGATGGTATCCTGGAAACAGGCGTACCAGCCATTCTTGATTGCGACCGTTATATTGATGTGGTGGGTACAGGTGGTGACCGCAAGAACACCTTTAATATCTCTACCACATCGTGCTTCGTCATTGCTGGTGCAGGGTATAAAGTAGCCAAGCATGGCAACTATGCCGCTACCTCTGTCAGCGGCGCATCAAACGTCATTCAACATCATGGCGTTAAGTTCACCGACGATCTCGACAAGCTCAACCGTTCACTCAACGAAGCTGGTATCGTGTATCTCCACGCTCAGCTATTTGCCAAAGCCATGAAGTTTGTCGGTCCTATCCGCAAGGCTTTGCAGTTCCCGACAATCTTCAATCTTCTGGGTCCCATCGTCAATCCTTCGCAGCCTAAGTGTCAGCTTCTCGGAGTAGCCAACCTTGACCAGATGCGTCTCTATAACAGTGTTTACCAGAAGATTGGCATAGACTATGGTATCGTAAACTCTATCGACGGTTACGATGAGATTTCGCTTACTGGCGACTTCAAGGTCACGACCAACAACTACGAGCGCATCTTCAAGCCTCAGGATCTTGGCTTTGACATTGCCAAACCCGAAGAGTTGGTTGGCGGTGCCACAGAGGAAGAGGCCGCAGAGATCTTTGACGCAGTACTTGAGAACCGTGCTCTGCCTGCCCAGAAGAATATTGTCCTGGCTAATGCCGCCTTTGGCATCCAAGTGCTGGAGAAAGGTCAGAAGAGCATTGAGGAATGTATTGAGATTGCCCGCGAGAGCATTGACAGCGGCGCAGCCCTGCGCACCTTCAAGAAGTTTGCCGAACTTAACTCATAAAGCAGCATGATGCTCGTCAAAGTATGCGGCATGCGCGATGCAGACAACATCCGCGAAGTCGAGGCCCTGGGTATCGACCTCATGGGATTCATTTTCTGGCCTAAGTCAAGCCGTTACGTAGCTGAGCGCCCAAGCTATATGCCCACCAGATGCAAGCGTGTAGGAGTGTTTGTCGACGAGACATTGACTAAGGTGAAAGAAACCGCCAAGGCATACCAGCTCGATTTCATACAGCTACATGGCAAGGAATCGGCCGACTATGCGGCAGAATTATGCGACTACCGTCTGATCAAAGCTTTCAACATAGCTACAGCCGACGACTTCGCGGCCTGTGCGCCTTACGAGGGGAAAGTCGACTATTTCCTCTTCGACACAAAAGGAAAATGCGTAGGAGGAAATGGTGAAAAGTTCGACTGGAGTGTGCTCAAGGCGTACGATGGCAAGACTCCGTTCTTGTTGAGTGGCGGCATTGCCCCCGATGACGCAGCCCGTGTGAATGCCATCCACCACCCTCTGTTTGCCGGTATCGACCTGAACTCACGCTTCGAGCTCAGTCCTGCCCTTAAAGATGTTTCAACACTAAAAGAATTTATCCAAGCATTATGAACAAATTGAATAAGATCAATCAACTCTTCGCCCAACGCGGCAATGAGAAGCTACTGAGCCTTTATTTCTGCGCAGGCTGTCCAACACTCGAAGGTACAGCCGACGTTATACTCGCCATGCAGCGCCGGGGCATTGCCATGATTGAGGTTGGCATTCCCTTCAGCGACCCCTTGGCCGATGGTCCCGTTATTCAGAGCGCTGCTACTCAGGCGCTGAAGAATGGCATGAGTCTTAAAAAGCTCTTCTCGCAGTTGCAGGCCATCAAAGATGAGGTACAGATTCCACTCGTACTGATGGGTTATCTCAATCCCATCCTCCACTATGGCATTGAGCAGTTCTGCCAGTCATGTGTCGAGGCAGGCGTCAGCGGCGCCATTATCCCCGACCTGCCTTTCGACGACTATCTGAACATCGTTAAGCCCATCGCCGACAAATACGACCTGCGCATCATCATGCTCATCACCCCAGAGACCAGCGAAGAGCGCATCCGCTTCATCGACGAGCACACCGACGGGTTTATCTACATGGTATCTTCGGCCTCTATCACAGGTACTCAGAAGAGCTTCGACGAGCAGAAGCAGGAATATTTCCGTCACATCAATCAGATGAATCTGCGCAATCCGCGTATGATCGGTTTTGGCATCAGCAATGCCCAGACCCTCAAGGCAGCACAGGATAATGCGGCTGGTGCCATCATCGGTTCCAAGTTTGTGACGCTCCTGAATGAGGCTAATGGCAAGGCTGACGAGGCGCTCGACAGGCTCTTCGAGGCACTCAGATAAATTTCTTTAGAACAAAACAACTTGTTTTGTCTTCGAAGAGACTATCTTAAGCAGTTGAAAAGACCGTCTCCGTGACAACAAAACAAGTTGTTTTGTTGTCACGGAGATAGGGTTTATCTTACTGAAGGATTATTGTTACGAGAGAGGAAGAAGGCCTTCGTGGCTAAAAAGAAGCAGGCGACACCCGACGCATTGACTATCACCACCGTCCAAAAGGCAGAGCTATAGCCCAACAGCTCAGAGATAATACCGCCCAGAAGGATACCGAGTCCCATGCCCAGATCCCACGAAATCAGTATTGTGGAGTTAGCGGTGCCACGCTGTCTGTTGCTGGCCACGCTGATGGTCATATTCTGAAACGCAGGCCACATGTGACCATTACCCAGTCCGATAAGCAGGGCCGAACCATAATACCCTACCATAATGGCTGTATGATTCTCAGGCATCAATGTCGGGAGCAATACAAACAGCGTATAACCAACCAGCGAAATCACCATGCCCGAACCCGCATTATGAGTCAGCCGTCCCTTTCTCAAAGCCCTGCCACCTTGCAGTCGTGAAAGAATCAAGCCTACCGAACAGAGCATAAAATAGGTACCCGTACCCCCCGTGAAGCCCATCACCTCCTTGCCATAGATGGCCAGGTAGTTGCTCAACACGCCGAAACTGAAGCCGAATGCCATCATATTTACGCCCAACAGCCAGCCACGCACCAAGAAGAACCTGTCGAGTGAAAGGCGCGATTTGTCCCTGACGATTTCCTTCTTCGGAAATTTCACAGTAGCGTCTATCATCCACCCGCCACATGCCACAATCAGAGCCAGCCAAAACAGGAAAACAAAACTGTCGGTCAGCTGATATATAAAGATGCCTATGGTGGGAGCCAATGCCATGGCCAGATTGTTGCTCAGTCCATAGTAGCCTATTCCCTCTGTCCTTCGACTTGACGGCAGCACGTCAATAGCTACCGTCGAGTTCGATACCGTCAGCATGCCAAAAGGACCGCCATGCAGTGTTCTCACAATAGTAAACAATAACAACGTCGATGCAGCCAAGTAGCCGGCAAAGAAGATGGCGAAGCCCCCAAAGGCTATCATCAGTACGGTCTTACGTGGGAATGAGTCAACCACATAGCCGCTGAAGGGGCGGAATAGCAGTGCGGTGATGGTGTAACCCGAAAGCACCAGGCCTATCACATCTTTTGTTGCCCCGAAATGCTCACTCAGGTAGAGGGGCAATAGTGGAGTAAGCACATAAAAAGCAAAAAACAGCGAGAAGTTCGCCGCCATCACCTTACAATAGTTTCTATTCCAAAGTCTATCCATATGAGGGTACAAAGGTACGAATAAGTAGGAGAACTCACAAAGCCATAACGTTAATGTTCTATAAATTAGCATCATGGCGCTTTTACTTTTCCCCCTTTCCTGCGTTAAATAGTTAGTAACGTTATTATCAACAAATAAAAGGACCTTTTATGAAAAGACTATTTTCATCTCTCCTCATGGCTGTTGCCATAGGACTTACAGCCACATCGGCCTATGCTGCTGATGTGCAGAACGACAACGAGGGTAAATACACCATTAAGAATGGGCAGATGACCATGGTGATCGATGCCAACAAAGGTGGTAAGATTCTCTCTTTGAAGTACGACGACAAGGAAGTTATTTCCCAAATGAAATGGCCAGAGACCTTCGGCAGCACATTCTGGACAAGTCCCCAGAAAGAGTGGAACTGGCCTCCTGTACCCGAATACGACAAGAAGCCATACGAGGTAAAACAGGAAGGCGATGTGCTCACCATGACCAGCGGCATAAACGAGAGACTGAAATATAGCATCCGCAAGGAGTTTGCTACCGACGAGAAGGACAAGGCCTTCGTCATCACCTATTATATTATTAATGAGAGCGACGAGACACGTCAGGTGGCTCCATGGGAAATCACACGCGTTCCCAACGACGCAAGCCTCATCTTCTTCGATGCCCCTGCTGACAGCATCTGGCCTGCAGGTCTTATGAACTTCCAGTCGGCCAATGGCATATCATGGTATCAACCCGACGAAGCTAACGACAACCGCAAGGTTAATGCCGATGGCCAGGGATGGCTGGCCTACTGTAATAAGGGAAATGGTCTGCTGTTGGTGAAACGTTTCGACAATCTTGACGCCTCACAGCCTGCCCCAGGCGAAGCCGAGATTCAGGTCTATGTAAACAGAGGCAAGACCTACATTGAGCTGGAGAGTCAGGGAGCTTACACGACATTAAAGCCCAAAGAGCAACTCAGCTGGACTGTGCGCTGGTATCTCCAGCCCTGCGAGCCAGAATCTTCTGAAGCACTTGTGAAGCAAGTAAACACTATCATACACAAGAACTAACAACATATATAACAACATGAAGAAACTGCTGCTTTTATCAATGATCTTGCTCGCTGCCAACATTAGCAGCGGGCAAGACCTGAAACTTAACGAGCTTGAATACTTTGAACGTCAAGGTGTCAATATTCTTGTCTATAGCAACAGCTTCAATGGTGGTTTCAACGACGAGAAGAACTCAGGCATTGAGATTATTCACCATGGCATACGTACCATTCAAGGCGGTGCCGTTCGTTTGAACAACACCCCAGAGCAATGGGATCTGGTGCCCAAGATGACCAGTCGGAAGGTAGACAAGGAGAATGGCTCTATCGAGGTCGGCCTACGCTATGAAGACTACAACTTCGACAGTCGCGTAGTTGTGACTGCCAAAGGGAAGGCTGTAGAGATTGCCGTCTGGCTCGATCAACCTGTTCCTGATGCCATAGCTGGCGAGGCGGGGTTCAACCTCGAATTCCTGCCATCTCAATACTGGCTCAAGACATTTATGATGGACGGACGCTTGAACCGATTCCCTCGCTACGCCACAAGTCAGACCATCTCACGTCCAAACAGCGAGAAGCCTCGACAGTTCAAAGGTTTCAAGACTTATGATGACCGAGGCACTAATCGCTTTGTCGATCCTCTACCCCTTGAGACCGGTCACTCCATTGTCATGGCGACTGATACGCCCGAACGCATGATCCGCATCAGTAGTACCGACTCAGAATTGAAACTGTACGATGGCCGTATGCTGGCTCAGAACGGTTGGTTTGTACTGCGCAGTGTTCTGCCAAAAGGCAAGACTGGCAAAGTTGTCACCTGGACTGTAGAACCTCATGCCATCCCAGGCTGGATTCGTGAGCCAAACATTGGCTTCTGCCAAGTAGGCTATGTGCCAGACCAACCCAAGGTGGCTGTCATTGAACTCGACAAGCAAGACAAGGTACAGCCTACAGCCTCACTTATCCGCATAAAAGATGATGGCACAACGGAGGTAGCTTATAAAGGCGAGACAAAGACTTGGGGATCTTACTTTAAATATAATTATGTGAAGTTCGATTTCTCGAGTGTCCAAGAACCTGGCATCTACTACATTCAGTATGCTGGTACAAAGACCAATAACTTCTTGATTGACGCCCACGTCTACGATAAGATTACCGACGCAACTACCGATGTATGGGTGCCTATCCACATGAACCACATGTATGTCAACGAAGGCTATCGTACCTGGCATGGTGAGCCCTTCAAGGAGGGCTATTTGCAGGCACCAGAGAGCGACCACTTTGACCTGCATCGCCAAGGACCAACAACAGATACGAAATACAAACCTTTAGAACTCATTCCCGGACTAAACATCGGCGGATTCTTCGATGCCGGCGACTTTGACATCGAGACGGGATCAAACATCAATGTGGTAGAGAACTTCATCCGTGCATGGGAGTTGTTCAAGCCTCAGCGCGACGAGACTTTTGTGAGCGAGGAGCAGCGTTATGTAGACCTGCATCGTCCTGACGGAGTGCCCGACATTCTACAATTCATCGAGCATGGAGTCCTAAATCTCGTAGCTCAGGCAGAACAGATTGGACACATGGCACAGACCCTCTCGAATTCTGCACTTGACAACTATCATCATCTGGGCGATGCTGCCTCGATTACCGACGGATTACACTATGACCCCTCACTGAAACCTTATGAGGTGTCGGCCGATGGTAAGCGCAGCGGCACGCCTGACGATATGTGGGCCTTCACCTCACGTGAGCCTGCACTTGACCTTCGTGCTGCCACGATGTTTGCTGCTGCAAGTCGTGCATTGAGAGGTTATAATGACGCGCTCGCAGATCGCGCCCTCGTACAGTCGAAACGACTCATGAAAGAGGGAACGGAGCTGCTGAATAAACGCGCACAGAACCCACAGGACCAGATGGACTTCGACTGGCTTCTCGGCATTGGAAGCAGAAACGCAGGAGCACAGAAGCCCGACAAGAATCGTTTGAAACTCATGGAGCGCAGTAGGAAGAATCGCGAAGAGCTGGGTGAAATGTCGACCAATCTGCAGCTCTATGCTGCTACCCATGAAAAGCAGTATCTCAACAACTTTGAGAAACAGATATGGGATGCGCTCGAGCTGACTCTGCCTTTCAATTTGCAGACAGCCCTCGACGCTGTACCATATATGGACGAGGCCTACAGACAAAAGCTACGTCCTTACGTAGAAAAATACAAAGCATATATTGAGGACTTCGACAAGCAAAATCCTTATGGCGTGCCCATAGGACTTGGGAACTGGGCCGGTGTAAACATGATACTGAACTTTGGAATTACAGTAAACTATGCTTATCTGTATTTCCCCGACATTATCAGTAAAGAAGAGATTTATCGTGTGCCCAACTGGCTATATGGCTGTCACCCCTATCACAACTACTCGTTTGTGGCCGTTGTAGGTGCTGCGCGTCCTAAACAGGTATTCTACGGGAACAACCGTGCAGACTTCTCTGCCATCCCTGGTAACGTAGCTCCCGGACTGCTGTTCCGTAAGCCAGACCACTTCGAGAACTTCGACGACTGGCCCTTCCTCTGGGGGCAGAACGAGGGCACTATCGCTGGCAATACCCAATATATCATCTTTGGGTCTGCTTTCAAAAACCTCGTTCCCCAATAAAACAAATCCCCGCCGTTTGGCGGGGATTTGTTTTATTATACCAACTGTTTGGCACGCTCAAGAGCCAAGTTGATGTGAGAACAAATGTTCTCTTCACCAAGCATCGCATCGAACCCAGCCTTATGGAGTACTGCCTGAACGCGATCGTTAACACCAGAAAGAACCACCTGAATGCCTTCAGCCTGCGACATCAGACAGAGATTCGTCAGGTTGTGAATACCAGTGGAATCAACAAACGGCACTTTTCGCATACGAATGATACGAACCTTAGGATGCTGATGACGCAGAGCACCCATAATTTCCTCAAACTTATTACCAGCTCCGAAGAAATAGGGACCATTGATTTCATACACCTCCACACCCTCAGGAATAGTGAGATGCTCAAGGTTACCCATTTGGAAGTCACTGTCTTCCTCCTCAGGATTAATCTCATCGCTGACAACTTTCACATCCGTAGTCTCAGCCATGCGACGCATGAAGAGCAGACAAGCACAGATAAGACCAACCTCAATAGCAATAGTCAGATCGAAGACTACTGTCAGCAAGAACGTTACACAAAGCACAATCACATCACTCTTGGGGTTTTTCATAATGCTGAGGAATGAACGCCAACCACTCATGTTATAGCTGACGATGACAAGAACACCAGCAAGACAGGCCATTGGGATATACTGTGCCAACGGCATAAGGAACAGGAATATGAGTAGCAATACGGCAGCATGAACAATACCGGCAATAGGAGACCGACCACCATTATTGATATTGGTCATTGTGCGGGCGATGGCACCAGTAGCAGGGATACCACCGAAGATGGGTGAAGCGAGATTTGCCAGTCCCTGAGCAATAAGCTCTGTATTAGAATCATGGCGATCGCCTATAACACCATCAGCCACAGTAGCAGAAAGCAATGATTCGATAGCACCAAGGATGGCTATGGTGATTGCCGGAGAAACCAGTCCTTTGATGACATCCCACGTCAGTGAGGGCACCTGAGCTCCTGGCAACTGATTAGAGATAGAGAATCGGTCTCCAATAGTTTCGATAGTATCAACACCCGCATATAGTTTCAACAGCAGAGCCACAACAGTCATCACAATAATGGCAATAAGACTTCCAGGCAACTTGCGCAGCAGATTTGTAAAAGCCAGCTTAGGCCAAAGGGCTATCACAGCTACAGAGCCGATACCAATAGCGGCGCTCCACCAGTCGATAGTAGGGAACGATCCAATGTAGGCAACCCACTTCTCGATAAAATCACTGGGCACAGAGGTCATGGTAAGTCCGAAAAGATCCTTAATCTGTGTGGTGAAGATTGTCAAGGCAATACCACTCGTAAAGCCCACCACAATGGGATAAGGAATATACTTGATGATAGTGCCGAGATGTAACACACCAAACATAATAAGAAAGACGCCTGCCATAAGCGTAGCAATGGTGAGTCCTTCAAAACCATACTGTTGGATAATGCCGTAGATGATAATGATAAAGGCGCCTGTAGGACCGCCTATCTGGACTTTTGACCCACCAAATACGGAGATGATAAGACCTGCCACGATCGCAGTGATAATACCTTTCTCTGGCGTCACACCTGACGCGATACCAAAGGCGATTGCCAATGGCAAAGCAACGATACCCACAATGATACCAGCCAGCAAATCGGTTGTAAACTGACGCTGGTCATAACTCCTCAAAGTGGAAAAGAGCTTTGGCTTAAATGCTAATGTTGTCATCTTAAATCTATTATGTTATCATGAAAATAGGGCGCAAAATTACTAAAAAAAGATAAAAAAGAGTAATTCCATGCACCAACTTATTCAAAAAAACGTATTTTTGTTGCCAAATATCAAGGTCGCATAAGCGATTTAGTCATGTAAATCATCTAGTGTTTAATCATTAAAAGAAAGGAAGCATTATGAAAAAGGTGTTATTCGCAGTATTGGCCATGGTTGCCATTTCGTTTGCAGCATGTACTAACAAGGCTCAGGCTCCTGCTGATGCAGCAGCTCCCGATGTTGAAGCAGCAGTAAGTGAGATTACCTCAGCTCTCTCAGAGCAAATTGAGGCTCAGGATGCCAACAAGCTTCAGGAGGTTCTGGCTACGGTAACCGAAAAGGTTAAGGAGTTTATCACCACGAACCCAGAAGCAGCCAAAGAGTATGTTGCTAAGGTTCAGGATTTCCTGAAAGAAAACGCAGACAAGATCAAGGCTTTTGCTGGTGACAACGAAGCAGTAAACACAGCTATCAGTTCATTGACAGCTGCTCCGGCAGAGAGCATTGTAAGTGGTCTGAGTTCAGCTATTGATGGTATACAAAACGCAGCTAGTGATGCTACTGAAGACGCTCAGAAGGCTGTAGAAGACAAAGCCAATGAGGTGAAAGAGGACGCCAAGGAGAAAGCAGGCGAGGCAGTTGACGCAGCTGCCGATAAAGTTAAAAAAGGACTCGGTATATAATTTAGATGAAGAAAATACTACTCGGTGTCGCCACTCTGCTGGCGACACTTTCAACTAAAGCCATCGACAATAATGTGGTGGCTATTACTTATAGCGGCAATACCGCTACTATAGAGATTGCCAGCAACATTACCAATTATGTTAGTTGTACAAGCGGCACCTCGTCACATGTAAAACTTGTGCAGAATTCCACATCATCTGCCAACCCTGGTGAGATTATCTATCAACTGAGTGGTACGAGTGATAATGGCGAGTTTTACATGGAGGGCGAATACAAAGCTACCATCCAGTTGAACGGACTGACGCTGACTAATCCCGACAGTACTGCCATACATATCAAGAATGGAAAACGCATCAAAGTGAGTCTCGCCAATGGGACGACCAACACCCTTGCCGACGGAACCACAGACCCTGAGTCGAAAGGCTGTTTCCACAGCAAAGGGCATACGGAGTTTGCAGGAAAGGGCACACTCAACATCAGTAGCAACATACGCCACGCCATCTACAGCAAGGAATACATGACGGTAAAGAACTGTACCATCAATGTGAGCAGCGCTAAAAAGGATGCTATCCATTGCCAACAGTACTTCCTCATGCAGAGTGGCACTATTAATATAACAAGTACTGACGACGATGGCATACAGGTGGAATACAAAGATCCCACGAATCCTACAGGAATCACAACAGACCATGAGGACGAGGATAGTGGAAACTTCTACATGACAGGTGGCACACTGAACATGACCAGCGTGACTGACAAGTGTGTGAAAGCCGATGGTAACATCTCGATGACGGGAGGCACACAAGGCTTCGACACAACCAACATCCTTGAAAAGGCTGCCACTTCTAGCATCGGCCACATTGAAACAGAAAAGGATGCAGAAGGAATCATCTACGACCTGAACGGACGCATGATGCCAAAGGGCACACTGCAGAAGGGTGTCTATATTATTATAGAAAAAGGAAAGACGAAGAAAGTTGTTCGCTGATGTCGTTTAAGAAAGACAATATTCAAAAGGTGAACAAGAACCGTGTCATTATGGACAGCGACACATATCTGCCCATTGGCGACAACTACCGAGAGGCTTTCAACGACTACCTGAACCAAAAGTTTTTTGGCAGATGAAGAGATATACCGACTTATTCCTTGATTTCGACGACACCCTCTATGACACACATGGCAATGCCGTGATAGCATTGGAGGAGCTCTTTGACACCCTGCAACTAGGACGTTATTTTAAAGACCCTTCCCTTTTCTACGATGAATACTGGAAAGCCAATATCGACTTGTGGACCCGTTATTCGAAAGAAGAGATTACACGCGACTACCTGATTGTGGAGCGATTCAGGAAACCACTGAGTTTTGGAGAGGGCATGAAACCAACAGAAGAGTATTGTCGCATAGCGAGCGACCTGTTCCTGGACTATTGCAGCACAAAACCCGGTCTGGTGGAGGGCGCGCAAGAACTCATTGACTATCTGAGCAAGCAAAATTACAGAATGCATATCTGCAGCAACGGCTTCCACGAGGTGCAATACAAAAAGCTGAAAGCCTGTGGACTATACGGACGCTTCGACAGCATCATACTGAGCGAAGATGCTGGTGCCAACAAGCCGTCTCAGATGTTTTTCGACTATGCCATGAAGATTTCTGAAGCTACGCCCGAGACAACGCTGATGATTGGCGACAACTTCAACACAGATATATTGGGTGCTAAAGCAGCAGGACTCGACACGGTCTATTTCAACCGATATCCAGACTATCCTGCCCCAGAGCCCGTCACCTATGAGATAACCAAGCTTCAGGAACTTATTGGTATTCTGTGACGAGAGTTTTGTTTTAAAAAAATATAAAATGCTCTTTATATGCACGGATTTTCGTACCTTTGAACGCCAATTTCGGTATTAATTTAGAATAAACATTGATGAGACGACTAATCACGACTATAACAATCCTTACATTTGTACTTGGTATAAGTGCACAGCTATCGAATCCTGTTCATTTCTCGGCTCAGCTGAGAACAGAAAATGGTGTTGATGCGGAAATCATATTCACAGCAAAAATCGACGCAGGCTGGCATGTATACTCTACAGAGCTTGGAAACAACGGTCCCATCTCTGCGACCTTTAATGCAGTGAAGATGGATGGAGTTGAGACTATAGGGAAACTACAAGCAAGAGGTAACGAAATAAAGCAGTTCGACAAACTCTTCGAGATGGAACTTCGCTATTTCGAACAGGCAGCCACCTTCGTTCAAAAAGTAAGGTTCACCAAGCCCGACTACGATATAGACTGCTACTTAGAATACGGTGCTTGCAATGACCAGGCGTGTCTGCCACCGTCAGAAGCCGCTTTCAAGCAGAAGGGAAAGAGTCCAATAGTTAAGGAAAAGACAGAGAAGGCTGAAGACGTGACAGACCAAGTCACACCTGTCCCTTCCCTCTCAGGAGAGGATACAGACACTGCAGCGATAATGCCGCCACTACAAACAGTAAGCAGCGACAGTCTCTGGTCGCCTGTAGTTGAAGAACTTCGCGCCATGGGTGGTAACGACGCCATTGCCGATCACTCGCTCCTATACATATTACTAATGGGGTTCATTGGCGGGTTATTGGCAGTATGTATGCCTTGCATCTGGCCTATCATCCCCATGACTGTCAGTTTCTTCTTGAAGCGAGCTAAGTCGGACAAGAAGAAAGGTATACGCGATGCCTTCACCTATGGCATCTCTATCATCGTGATCTACCTCGGACTGGGTCTGCTCGTAACAGCACTTTTCGGAAGCGACACGCTGAATGCCATGTCAACCAATGCTGTGTTCAACATCTTCCTGTTCCTGCTCTTGGTGGTGTTTGCACTCTCCTTTTTCGGATGGTTCGAAATAAAACTGCCTGAGAGCTGGGCCAACAGCGTTGATACAAAAGCCACAGAGACCAGCGGCCTGATATCCATTTTCCTCATGGCCTTCACACTGGTACTGGTATCGTTCTCATGCACAGCCCCCATCATTGGTCTGCTGTTGGTAGAGACCACCACTAGCGGTAATTGGCTGGCCCCTGCCCTTGGCATGCTGGGCTTTGCTGTGGCTCTGGCTTTGCCCTTCACCCTTTTTGCCATGTTCCCTTCATGGCTTAAACAGGCTCCGAAATCAGGTTCATGGATGAACACACTGAAGATTGTGCTAGGCTTCATCGAACTGGCCTTTGCGCTGAAGTTCTTTTCCGTTGCCGATCTTGCCTACGGATGGCATCTGCTTGATCGCGAAGTGTTCCTCTCACTCTGGATTGTAATTTTCGCATTGTTGGGAGTATACCTCTGCGGATGGCTTAAGTTCCAGACTGACGAGATTGGAGGCAACCTGCATAAGCCCATGCCCGTTGTCTGCATCATGGGCGGATTAGTTTCACTGGCCTTTGCCGTCTATATGATACCCGGTCTATGGGGAGCTCCCTGCAAGGCCGTGAGTGCCTTCGCACCCCCTATGAACACACAGGACTTCAATCTGAACACCAAAACGGTAGAGGCAAAATACACCGACTACGACGAGGGCATGGCCGCAGCAAAGGCACTGGGTAAGCCTGTATTGATAGACTTCACAGGCTTTGGCTGTGTGAACTGCCGTAAGATGGAGGCCGCCGTATGGACCGATCCTACTGTGGCCGACATGCTGACGGATGACTTTGTACTCATATCGCTCTACGTAGACGATAAGACACCGCTGGCAGAACCCTTAGAAGTAACTACGAGTCAGGATGAGACCAAAATCCTGCGCACCGTTGGTGCCAAGTGGAGCTGGCTTCAGAGCCAAAAGTTTGGTGCCAATGCCCAGCCCTTCTACGTGATGCTCGACAACAACGGAAAACCTCTTTCAGCCAGCCGGGCATATGATGAAGACGTGAATGGCTATATCAACTTTCTGAAACAAGGACTATTGAAATACCAGCAGTAAAGAAAATCCTCCGTCATCAACGGAGGATTTTCTTTATAACTTGAACTTATAACTAATACCGATAAAGTGGCGGTTAGGCTCGTTATCGTCATCGTCAGTGTTCACGCTCTGATAGCGATAGAACGCTCCTAAACTATGCTGCTTTGACAGTTTCCAGTCGACACCTGCGGTATAACGCACTTTCTGCAGGCTCCAGGCATTAAACAACTCCACATTGGCATAAGGTGTCAGAGCCAGTCCCTTCTTATCGTATTCTATCTGCAGGCGGCTGCGCAGTACGTTTTTACCCTTGCCATCATAGGTATGCGCCTTACCATCGTAAGACTTCGTAAGATAGCTCCAGCGCTCATCGACGGTGTATTCAGGACGATAGGTGTACTGCCAGCGTTCACGAAGCGAGAATTTCCAGTCGCCGAACTTCTGACTGGCTGTGAGTGAGACGCTGAATCGATGGCGCGTGCCCCAGTATTTAGCACATTTTTTCGGTTCTCCCACCTCAGCATCGCCATCGAGCACAGCCTCGTCTGTAGCATTGTAATAGCTGATCTTCACATTATTATCGTATAACAGGGTATAGCCTGCAGAAGCTTTCAGCCACTTTGCCAGCTTATAGTCAGCTCCCACTCCCACGCTCCAGCGGTCGTTGGTACTGGCATCATCGCGGGTACGCAGCTCACCTTCTAAGTTCAGACTCCACTGCTTATTAAGTTTTTTCTCAGCCTCAAGCGTGAAGTCGAGTCCGAAATCATCAGATTGCGCAAAGCAGAATGACGAATAGAAAATGATAAGGGATAAACCTATCAGTAGTCTTTGTCTGTTCATACTAAAATTCTTTCAATTGATCTTTCGTGAGTTTCAGCGCGTCGCTCATCGCGGGCTGCTCGCCTTCAAAACTCACACGAATCATCGCCATATCGCGCAGGAAGTCGATAGAGCCTATATCTACTTTCACTACCTTCACACCCAGACGTTTTTCCAAATCGGCGATAAGCTCAGGTCTGCGCTCCGGAGTAATCAGGTCAATACGGTCATACTGAATCATGCGTGAGGGATGCGATTTAAGGTGCATCTCACAGAGCCATACAGCCACAGAGATGATGGCATTGGTAAGAATCAGCTCGAACAACGGCACATTTACCGAGACAGCATTTACTAGCGAGAGGGCAATGATGACAAACAGATAAGTCATCTCTCTTACAGGCATTGTATCCGTACGATAGCGCATAATTGAGAAGATGCCAAACAAACCGATACCCACACCCATCGACGTTTTGCCTTTCAGGTCTTCAAGCACAAAGATCATGAAGAAGACAATGAAGAAAATGGCAATCGAGATGAGCATGAACGTGAAGTAGAAGTCACGTCTGCGACTCTTGCGATAATACAAACGGTCGATGATGAGCCATGTCACGACCACGTTAATCAGCAGGCGGACAAACATCATCAGGAAATCATTGGATAACATTAAAAATTCCATATTTTATTCTTTTTACTTTTTCATAATCTTCTCTATGCTGCGCAGACGGGGCTTGATGCGATTCCTCCTCAGGCAGTCGTTAGTCAAAGCCGAGCCTATACAGTATTTACTAAAACCGTGTGGATGAATTCTCAACTGAGTGAGCAATGGCAGGATAGGCGAAGGCTGCAATCCGTCGCGCTTCAACTCTATTACCACGACATCATTCATAAAACGATAATTACCCGTAGCGATGTTGTGGAACCTCAGGTTGGTGTCTATTGTCAGGCGTTCCGTCTTTGCCTTGTTCACCAGCGTGATACGGTCAAAACGATTCTCCACCTGCTGCAACAGCCCTTCGGGATCGTAGCCCAGATACTGATGCAGGAAGTTCTCGTAGACTTGAGCCTTCACGTCGAATGCAGTGCTTGCTTCTGGATTAAAGCCCTCAGCGGTAACACGTTTTTTCTTCGTACGCCCATGGTTGTTCTTTGTCTTTACCTCCAGAAAGTTCAGTCCAGCGTTCAGATACGAGCGTACCCTCACCTTCTGTCTGCTCAGATGACCAGCTTCGTGGCGATTGTACATCTGACAATCCTCGGTATCAAAATATAAAGTATAATAAGGTGAGATTCTTAAGCCCTGTGTCTCCTGTACGAAGTAATCCTCCTTCGCCAACATGAGCAGCCTGCGAAGCACCGGCACCGTCGTCACGAACTTGGTGTCGATACGGTTCATCAGACGGATGCCACGCATCTCGTCGAGCGTTATCGTGTCATATAGGTTCAGAATCTCTGTCATTGCTTACTCTTTTCTTGCTGCAAAGATAACTATCAATATATTACCGGCCAAAACATTTCAGCGAAACGCTCTGAATCTTCAACGAAGCGTCAGCTCTACCGGACAATGGTCGCTACCCATGATGTCGGTGTGTATCTTCGCATCATCCAAACGGTCACGCAGGCGGTCTGATATCACAAAGTAATCAATACGCCAGCCAGCATTCTTCTGGCGTGCCTGAAACCGATAGCTCCACCACGAATACTTCACCTCCTCTGGATACTTATAGCGGAAGGTATCGGTAAAACCACAGGCCAACAGGTCGCTGAACTTCTCGCGTTCCTCATCGGTAAAGCCCGCATTGTGGCGATTGGTCTTAGGATTCTTGATGTCTATCTCCTCATGCGCCACATTCAGGTCGCCACAGAGTATTACTGGCTTCACAGTGTCCAACCGTTTCAGATAGCTGCGAAAAGCATCCTCCCACGACATACGATACTCTAGTCGTTTCAGTCCGTCTTGTGAGTTGGGCGTGTAACAGCATACCAGATAAAAGTCTTCCATCTCGAGCGTCACGACACGTCCCTCATGATCGTGCAGGTCGATACCTATACCCAGTTCCACGCTAAGTGGCTGATGTTTAGTGTAGATGGCCGTTCCCGAATAGCCTTTCTTATCAGCATAGTTCCAATAGCTCTGATAGCCATCAAACTCCAGATCCAGCTGTCCGGCCTGCATTTTTGTCTCCTGCAAACAGAAAAAGTCAGCATCCAGTTGCTTGAATATCTCACTAAATCCCTTACCCTCACAAGCACGAAGGCCATTCACGTTCCAACTAACAAACTTCATATGATAATTATTTTGTCTGCAAAGATACAAAAAACTCCCAATTCTTTATTCTAAATTCTTAATTATTTGTACCTTTGCCACCACAAACATTAAAAACCATAACCAAATATGAAAAGAAGCCACTTATTATCACTCTTTCTGCTTGGCTGCTCACTATCAGCCTCAGCACAATTGTCAAAGCCCCAGGTCGACCTACCCGATCCACTGTTGATGAACGACGGCACCACTCGCGTAGAGAATCTTGCCGACTGGGCCATACGCCGCCAGCAAATCGGTGAGATGATTCAGCATTTCGGTATCGGCCAAAAACCTGAGGTGAGCCCAGAGGCTATCAAGGCCCGTATGGTAGGTGATACACTCATTGTCGATGTCACCGTGGGCACCGAGACACTTACACTCAGTTCATGCATCCGCTATCCCAACGTAGGCCAACCGCCTTACGCCCTCATGATTGGCACCAGCATGCTCTCGCTGCCCAAGCAGCTTTTCGACAACCGTCCCATTGCCGTGATGAACTATAACGAGGCTCAAGTAAACGACTATACGCAAGGACGGTGGCGTCCTCGGCACGAAAGGGGTGAGCACAACTTCGACCGTCTCTATCCTCATCTTAAAGATAATGGCGCTTATAGCGAATGGGCTTGGGGGTTCAGCCGCCTCATCGACGGTCTCGAACAGTTAGGCCCAGAAGTAACGAAGATAGACGTCAAACGTATTGGTGTCAGCGGCTGTTCATATGCAGGCAAGATGGCACTCTTCTGCAGTGCCTTCGACGACCGTGTAGCCCTCACCATCGCGCAGGAGCCCGGTGGCGGCGGTGCCGCTTCGTGGCGTTATAACTGTGGCGTAGACAGCGTAGAGAATCTCGATCGTACCGACTATCACTGGTTCCTCGAGTCCATGCGCGAACAGTTCCACGGTGACAGCGTCTACCTTATGCCCTACGACCACCATGAGCTATGTGCTATGGTTTGCCCACGCGCTCTGCTCATGCTAGGCAATACCGACTATCGCTGGTTAGCCGACGAGGCAGCCTACGTGTCGCTCAATGCAGCACGTAAGGTTTGGGAAAAACTTGGCATCGCTGATCGCATTGGCTACTCCATTAACGGAGGCCATGGACACTGCCAGTTGCCCGAAAGTCAGTTTCCTGAGGTAGAAGCTTTCCTCGACAAGTTTCTCTTGGGGAAATCTGATATAGACACAAACAACATTCTTATTGCTCCAGACCATTTCAAGAAGACCATTAATTTAAATAAATGGATTAAGTATTAAGAGAAAAAAATTAAAAAGGCTCGCAAATCTGCGAGCCTTTTAAATTAATCTTATGGGGTTTAGAACTTCGCCATTTTAATAGCAACGACGGCGCACTCATCGCCCTTATTGCCCAAGCGACCTCCCGCACGATCCTGAGCCTGTTGCAGGTCATTAGTAGTGAGCAGGCCATAAATGACAGGGATATTGCTGGTGGCATTAAGACGTGCAATACCCTCGGTGACACCCTGGCAGATATAATCGAAGTGAGGAGTCTCACCACGGATAACAGAGCCAAGAATAATAACGGCATCATAGCCATCGTTAAGAGTCATCTGACGTGCGCCATATATGAGCTCGAAAGAGCCAGGAACAGTCTTCACATGAATATTCTCGGGCAGAGCGCCGTGCTTCTCAAGCGTAGACACGCAGCCCTCGAGCAGAGCACCAGTAATCTCGGGATTCCACTCAGCTACTACTACACCGAAGATCATGTTCGATGCATCGGGCACTTTCGTGATGTCGTAGTCAGAGAGATTCTTTGTTGCCATAACTTATTTTGCTGATACGCGCTCGATGTAAGCGTCGATAGTCTGATAGGCCATTGAGTTGAAGTACTTCTCCTTAACGGTCTGATAGAGTTTCAGAGCTTCATCGTTCTTGCCCTGACTCTCAAGAATCTCACCAGCCTGAATGAGGAAAGTGGGTGAAAGAGAGTTGTTGTCGGCCTTCTCTGCAGCCTTCTTCAGGTGAGAAACAGCCTTATCGAGCTGATTGAGGTGAGCATAGGCATTACCCAGCGCCCCCTCGGCAGCAGGAGAAATCATCTGATCGTCAGCACCATCATAGTCCTCGAGATACTTAACAGCATCTTCCCACTTGTCAAGCTTAGCATAGCAGAGGCCTGCATAAAGCTTTGCCAGATTGCCAGCCTTGGTGCTGCTGTACTCGTCAGCGAGCTTTGCAAAGCCTTTGAAACTGGCGCTGTCGCCATTGAGAGCCTTCTGATAGTCAGAGGCCTGGAACAACTGCTGTCCCTTGGCTATAGCTGTGCTTGCCTCAACCTCACGGGGTCCTGACACGTAGGTCTTGTAAAGGAATACGCCTGCAATGATGACTACGAGGGCTACCACTGCAGTGATAATGGCCTTCTTATACTTCAGGAAGAAGGCTTCGCTCTGATTCAGGGTCTGCTCCATAGTGGGAGCTGCCTGCTGTTGGTTTGTTGTATTTGCCATATTTATTTTATTTTTTATTATTCACAGCGTTTTTTATCAAAATCGCGTGCAAAGTTACAAAAAATAAATCACAAAGGACACAAAGAACAAAAAAAAATCATTAATGTGGCAAAAAACTTGTAACTTTGCGCCCATGATTCTGAAAAAACTCTCTATCATTAATTACAAGAACATAGCCGAGGCTGAGTTGGAATTATCACCGAAGATTAACTGTATCTTAGGTCCAAATGGTGTGGGAAAGACCAACGTGCTCGATGCAATCTACTATCTTTCGTTCTGTCGCTCATCCAACAACCCCATTGACTCCCAAGTAATTAGGCATGGAGAGGAGTTCTTTATGCTGGAGGGGACGTATGAGCCAGTTCTCAGTATCACGGCTGCCATGAAAAGGGGCACAAAGAAACACTTTAAAAGAGACAAGAAAGAGTATAAACGACTGTCGGAGCATATCGGTCTGATACCTATTGTAACGATAACGCCCTCTGATACTTTGCTGATAGAAGGTGGTAGCGAGGAACGACGAAGACTAATGGACATGGTAATTTCGCAATATGATCGCAGTTATATTGAGGCCATGAACCGCTATAACAAGGCTTTGCAACAACGAAACATCATGCTCAAACAGGACGAGGAACCTGACGCAGAGGTACTGAGTCTGTTTGAGGAACAGATGGCTACCGAAGGTGAACACATTTTCAAATTAAGGGAGGCTTTTGTGAAGGAGCTTATGCCTATCTTTCAGCGTATACACGAAACAATAGCCGAGAATCGGGAACAGGTGAGTCTGGACTACATATCACACTGCCAACGAGGTCCTCTACTCGACGTGATACAACGTGACAGGCACAAAGACCGTGCGGTTGGCTATTCGCTACACGGCATCCATCGCGACGACCTGGAGTTCTGTCTGGGCGGACACCCAATGAAGCGTGAGGGTAGTCAGGGACAGAACAAGACGTTTGCCATAGCACTGAAACTGGCGCAGTTTGATTTCCTGAAGCGAACGAACTCAAAGACGACGCCACTTCTGCTGCTTGACGACATTTTTGATAAACTGGATGCCAGAAGGGTCGAACAGATTGTGAAACTCGTGGCAGGCAATGACTATGGCCAGATATTTATCACAGACACCAACCGCGACCATCTGGACCAGATATTATCAGCCTCGTCGCACGACTACAAGATATTCCACGTAAACAACGGAGAAATCAATGTTTAAAAGAGACGTTCTGCAAATAAAAGACCTGATTATGAAGAATCTGCGGGCACAGGGGCTAGAGACACCTCTGCTACAGAAGCGACTCGTAGACTCATGGCAGGAAGTGGCTGGCGAGATGGTAGCCAGCTACACTAGAGAAGTGTATATCAGGAATCAGACGTTGTACGTTCATTTAACTAATCCCGCCCTAAGAGCAGACCTCTCGATGATGCGTACAGAACTAGTGAAGAAGCTCAACAACCATGTTGGCAGCCAAGTTATTGCCGATATCAGATTCTGCTAAACAACTTCACAGACAGAGATATCGTTTGGGGTCGTTGGCACTTCGTCTATCTTCTGGAAATCAAAACAAACACCGATGGTTCGCGTTCGCACCTTGGAAATCTTACGCAAGAAACGATCGTAATATCCTCGTCCCCTCCCCAACCGATGTCCTTGAGCATCGAAAGCCACGCCAGGCACCAAAACAACATCAATCGACGATAAATCGGTAAAAGGCTCTCCTATGGGTTCCATGATATGAAAAGCACCTAAACGCAAATCCTTACTACCTGTGTATCGGCACAACTCCATGGTTGTATCGTCGATGACTTTTGGTAGCAAGACCGTTTTACCATCGGACACCAGTTCATCGATGAGCTGATGGGTACAAACTTCATCAGGCAAAGAATAATATGCCATAATAGTCTGAGCATCTGATAACAGCAGACGGAGATGAGATAGAACAGGAAGCGACAATTCACTCAACTGCTGATGAGTGAACTGTCGCTTGATGGTTTTGATCTGCTGTCGGAGTTCAGACTTAAGCATGTGCCATCAACATATCAGAGTGAAGAACATGATAGTCGTCGTACAACATAGCAATCCGCTTGCCTTTAGTGGGCTTGACGGGCTTCTGCGGGAAGGCAGTACCCTCGCGGAACAAACGGAGTGCCTCCTTAATAGAGGGATCATCCTGATTCAGATATTCTGTCCACGCCTGTTCACTATGGATATTGTAGATGATACGACTCACGACAAAACGTTCCAGGAGTTTATATGACCTCTGAATCATCAAGTTACGACGCTTCAGACCATTCTTATCGGCAAAAATCACGAACTTCTCTACGATATTCTGGCGTTTGAGATAATTCTCCATCTCCTTGACTTCTTTCAGCTCAGACAACTTTGCACGATTCTCGTCAGTATAGTTGAAAGCAAACTGCAAAATCAATCCGCTCATAGTAGCCTCTTTATAATATGAGGTCATATCAAGTGTGTCTTCTGGAATAAAGATGTCGGGGGTGATTCCGCCACCGCCATAGACAATACGTCCATTATTTGTATGATACTGAGGTCCCGTATGTTTGATGCTGTCTTGAGAGAAGAACTCACCATGCTGGAAACGGGTAAGCCAATCATCGTCATAACGTCCACCATCGTTATAGGGCTTCTGAATACAACGTCCCGAAGGAGTGTAATAACGGGCAATGGTAAGACGAATCATAGAATGATCACTGAACTCCATAGGTTTCTGAACGAGCCCCTTTCCAAACGAACGACGTCCGATGATAGTACCACGATCATTGTCTTGAATAGAACCTGCAAGAATCTCAGATGCAGAGGCTGAAGCTTCATCGACAAGCACGACTAAAGGAAGTTGCTGATATGAGCCACGACCATCAGCACGATAGTCCTGACGCGGATAGCTACGACCTTCGGTATAGACAATAAGCTGACCACGTGACAGGAATTCGTTGGCTATCTGTACAGCCGACTCAAGGTAGCCACCTGTATTGCCACGAAGGTCGATAACCAGATTACTGAATTTCTGTTGCGACAACTTAGCCAGAGCAATCAGCAGTTCTGGATATGTATTCTCGCCAAAGTTCTTAATCTTAATGTATCCACTCTCGTCATCGAGCATATAACAGGCTGTAACACTCTTGGTAGGAATTTCCCCACGAGTGATAGTGATATGCCGAATCTTATTCTCGCCATAACGGATGACACCCAGTTTTACTTTAGTGTCCTTAGGTCCCTTCAGACGATGCATGGCCTCTGCATTGGTACATATCTTACCAACAAAGGCAGAATCATCAACCTCAACAATCTTATCGCCTGCCAAGACACCAGCACGCTCTGCAGGACCATTACCTATGACATTCTGTACACGAATCGTGTCCTGACGAATCACGAACTCAATACCAATACCAAAGAAAGAACCACGCAAATCGTCATTAGCAATCTCCCCCTCACGGGCTGTGATATAGACTGAGTGAGGGTCAAGCTCAGCCAATATCTGAGGCATGGCTTTTTCTACTAGGTCGTTGATATTTACTGTGTCGACATACTGATCATCAATTATGCGGAGCAGATTGTTAAGCTTGTTACCACTCGAATTGATGATATTAAGTCGATTGCCAGAGAAATGGTTGGCATAGAAGGTGCCAACAAAGATTCCAATGACAACACATAACGCCATCCAGAATGGGATAAAGCGATTTGACTTATTCTTACTCATAATTTCTCACTTTTTTCTTCATCCACATCCATATAAATAACCTCTACACCAGCACGTCGGAGCAGTTCGATACCATCGGTGAGACGGTACTTCTCGCCATAGACCACACGTTTGATACCTGCTTGGATAATGAGTTTTGCACACTCAATACAGGGCGAGGCTGTGATATAGATAGTGGCACCATCGCTATTATTATTACTACGAGCCAGTTTGGTAATGGCATTAGCTTCAGCATGAAGCACATATGGTTTGGTGACATTATTATCATCCTCACACACATTCTCAAAGCCACTGGGTGTACCATTATAACCATCGCTGATGATCATCTTGTCTTTTACCACCAAGGCCCCTACTTGACGTCGTACACAATATGAGTTTTCAGCCCATATACGCGCCATACGCAGGTAACGCTCATCTAGTTTTTGCTGTTTTGATTCCATTTCTTTTCAGTAATGCGTCAATGGTGGGTTCGCCACCCTTGAACCGTTTATATAACACCATAGGATTCTCTGTTCCTCCCTTTGAGAGGATATTTTCGCGGAAGCTCCGTGCAGTATTCTTATCAAAGATGCCATGTTTCTTAAACACAGCAAAGGCATCGGCATCAAGCACTTCAGCCCACTTATAACTATAATAGCCTGCGGCATAACCGCCAGCCATGATATGGGAGAATTGTACCGTCATACAGGTGTCAGGGAGCTGCGGCAAGACCATAGCTTTCTGCCATGCTTTTTTCTCGAAGGGGATAATATCATCAGTAAAGGCATCTTTCTTTGTGTAATATGCCATATCTAGCAAGCCGAAACTGACCTGACGCATACAGGCGTAAGCCACATTGAAATTGCGGCTCTTGACTATACGATTGATAAACTCGTCTGGCAATGGCTCTCCCGTCTGATAATGAAAAGCAAAGGTACGCAGGAATTCTTTCTCGATAGCGAAGTTCTCCATAAACTGTGAAGGCAGTTCGACAAAGTCCCACCACACATTAGTACCACTAAGGCTTTCGAAACGGGTATTGGCAAACATTCCATGTAGAGAGTGGCCAAACTCGTGGAGGAAAGTCTCCACCTCGCCCAGTGTCAGTAACGCAGGTTTTTCGTCTGTAGGTTTCGTGAGATTCATAACCACACTGACATGAGGACGCACATCTTTCATATTGTCTGGGCCGAAAGGTTTCTTCACGTCTATGCGTTCTTTCCATTGTCCCTGATATTCCGTCATCCATGCTCCGCCCTGTTTACCTTTTCGCGGACGAAAGTCTGCATAGAAAACGGCAAGGAAAGAACCATCCTCATCGAAAACTTCATAGGCCTTAACATCGGGATGGTAAACGGGGATATCCTTATTCTCCTTAAAAGTGATACCATAAAGACGATTAGCTAAGCCAAACACACCTTCAATAACCCTCGACAACTCGAAATAAGGACGTAACATTTCTGCGTCAATATTATATTTGGCGAGTTGAAGCTTATGAGAATAATATGAAAAATCCCATGGTTCAAGTCTAAAACTCTTACCTTCAATTTTCTTTGCCATGTTTTCAATGGCAACCACTTCTTTTTTAGCCGTTGGCTTGTAGGCTGTAATAAGGTTGTTGAGTAACTTATATACACTACGTACATTACCTGCCATGCGATGTTTTAAGACATAGTCGGCATAGGTCTTATGCCCCAACAGCTGTGCCAGTTCACGACGTAGGTTAATGAGTCGTTTGCATATCTCGATATTATTCTCTGTATTGTCATGTGTACACTCCGTGTTCTTTGCCATATACAACTGACGACGCAGTTCGCGCTGAGTGCTGTAGGTCATAAAAGGAGAATAAGAGGGGAAGTCGAGCGTAAATACCCACCCTTCTTTCTCTTGTTCCTTAGCAGCCAATGCAGCAGCCTCTCGAGCAGTGTCAGGCAGACCATCGAGTTGTGACTCGTCAGTGATATGCAGGGTAAAGGCTTTGTTCTCTTTCAACAAATTCTGTGAGAATTGCAAACTAAGCATTGAAGCCTCCTCGGTAAGTTGGCGCAAACGTTCCTTCCCCTCGGCATCAAGCAAGGCTCCACTACGCACAAAGCCATCATAGCAATTATCGAGTAGCATCTTCTCCTCTGCCGAAAGTTTGCGATGATGACGGTGGACATATTTGATACGCTCAAATAGTTTCTCGTTTAGACGAATATCGTTAGCATGCTTGGTGAGAATTGGACTCATTTTCTGTGCCAAGGCATCCATCTCATCATTGGTCTCTGCTGAAAGCAGGTTGAAAAACACTGTACTGACACGACTGAGCAGATCATAATAGCCCTCACCATCCTTCTCGTCATCGACATTGATGATTGTATTGTCGAAAGTAGGTTTTTCGGGATTATTAATTATCTTCTCTATCTGCTCATCATCACGGCGGATACCTTCAAGCATTGCCTCCTCATAATCTTCCATACGGATACGATCGAAGGGGGCAGTGTTATGTGGCGTGCCATAGGGCAGGAAAAACGGATTCTGTCTCTCTTTATTTTCGTTCATGATAATACTAACTTCATTTGAAATACAATTTCAAAGCGCAAAGTTACGACAAAAAAGCGATACAATAATGCTACACTGCATTAAAAAAGCTGAAAATGAAGAAGATTGATGGTTACGGCCTAACGGAAAGGAGGCGCTCGAGTTGTGGAATATTAATCTTTCCGCGACTCAGAGAGATCAATCCATCATGCTGCATCAGGTTCAATTCATGTGATATATTCAGACGACTGTCATTCAACTCGTCAGCCAGACGATTCATCAGAATATTAAACTGTTTATGACCTGCAGGATAGACACAATGCTGTACAAGAAAACGTATAATACGCTCTCTCAGTGTCAGGGGCTGTCGGAGCCATGTTTGGTGGATATGCTTCTGAACTTGGGTTGCAAAACTATTCAGTATATTAAGACGGAAAACTAGGAAGTCTTCTGACAGTCGCACCAGTTCTTCTTTATCAATGGTTATGAAATTGACGTCGGAAACAGCAATGAAATCATGCGTATAGCGTTGATGATAGCCAAAGATTCCCTCTAGTTGAACGATATAGGGAGCCGAGATTTGTTCCTCGACAGAATAACCATAATCATCAGCATAGGTCTTAACCCTGACTGTTCCGTTGATTAGGAAATAAAGATGGACACAAGCATCGCCCTTCTTGACGATAGGGCGACCAGAGGCAATTTTCAGGAACCCAAAACGAGTATGACCTGCAACGATTTCCAAATCATCACGACTCATTCCCTGGAACAAGGGGAACTGTAGCAGTTTATCATAAATTTGCAGCACAGGCATGATTATTTCGCTATTTTATCACGTAATGATGGCGAGAACCATACGGCATCATGACCATTCTGATCGCTATAGATAAAGTAGGCCATTAACTCTGGATGTCGATCAAGCACTTGCTGCGCCTTCTCCAACCCCATCACCATAAAAGAAGTCGCATAAGCATCAGCCATCGCACAGCTTTTGGCAAGAACAGTAGCCGAAAGGATGCTATGTTGCACAGGATATCCAGTTTTGGGGTCAACGGTATGTGCGAATTTCTTTCCATCTTTATAATAGAAATTGCGATAATTTCCACTCGTCGCCATGGCCTTATCAGTGACATTTAAGATGGTCTGCAACTCATGACTGATATTCAAGGAATCATCCGTTGGCTTGGTAACACCTACGCTCCATGGCTGCTTTTTTTCATTCACTCCACTTGTCACTATCTCACCCCCAATCTCAACCATGAAATTCTTGACACCACGGTCTCTAAACAATTTAGCCACCACGTCACTTCCATAGCCTTTGGCAATGGCAGAACAGTCGAGCATCATCCGAGGATCCTGTTTCTTTACATATCCATCAACAATTGCCAATTTCTGATAACCCACCAACTGCATCAAGCTGTCAACCTGCTGTTTTGTAGGATGCTGTCCACTCTTAAAGCCAAAGCCCCAGGCATTGACCAGTGGAGCAACAGTGATATCGAAAGCGCCATCAGTATCTGCAGAGATATTCATTGCCAACTGGAATACATCCATAAACATAGAATCAGGCATTACATCTTTGTTTTGGTTGATAGCAGTGATAATGGATGATTTATTGAAAGGTGACAGCGAGTTATCAACTTTCATAAGTTCAGCCTTGATATATGGTGTAAGATCGGAATCACACTGATAGGTGATGTGGAAAGTCGTTCCGAAGATAAAATCTGCACTTTTCTGATAAGGTACAGACCGTTGCTGATGGATAATCAAGAATGTTGCTACAATCAGGAAAGTGAGGAATGGCAATTGCCAAAGCAGCTTCTTATTCTTCATATATCAATAATCACATTAAATGTCCCACCCAGACGTGTATCACCAAAAATGCCATAACCTGGCACATACCATGTTTTTCCGAAATCGCCATCCTCTGAATGAGAGATGCGGCGCTTATAACGCAAACTCCATCCTAAATGCAGGGGACCAAAAATCTTAGAATCGACACCTACAACAGCCTCAATCCAATGATGACTGCATGAAGCATCTTTAACATCATAGCCCGTATTCCACAACCAAACAGGATCTGGGAAATCAGGACGTGAAATGTTGACTTTATAGGATGTGAAAGCATAACGTAAACCAGCATATAGGCGGTTTGAGCCATGCTTATCCTTCAGCATATTCTTATCAATACCAATTCGAAAATAGGGGGCTGATGTATCGTAATGGATATGCGTTACATCGTCGCTATGGTTTGCCTTTCCAAGACCTGCTTCAATTATAGGGAACCACTCATCGTGTAAATTAATTCGTAAGGCACCTTCGTATTGTCCGTTATCTGTAAACGCCATTAATCCCGCCCCAACAAGATCAAAAGAAACAGCAAAACCACGAAAAACCGGAACCGAGTCTTTCTGCAAAGAGAGAAACTTGGTTTGTGCCGTGGCATTGACAAAGGCCACCAGCAATAGCAGGCTAAAGACTGCCCTTCGGATAGAAATAGAAATGAACCGTCTGATAGTCATAAGTCACTGATGGATTTTTTATCACAATAGAATCAATATAGTTACGTGTATAACGAATACCTGTCAGCGTGTGGAAGAAAATTGCATTGCAGTCTACCGACTCGAAATGGGGATAGTCGTCTTTCTTTATCCACACCGTATCCGTCACATGCAGATTGTTGTTGCCATTGTCAAAATGGAACACCAGCACATCTTCGGCATGCGAATAGCTAATAGGTAGATTAAACGTTTCCTTATCCACCAACTTATTCAGCAGCGTAGTGTCCTGTCCGTCCATCCGAGCGGATGTTACTGTCAGCGTATCGCTCAGCGCCAACTCGTTGCCCTCACTATCATAGACATTATATATCGTTTCTACAATACTATTTACAGGGCAGTCGACGCTAGAACATGCCGCCAGCAACATCACAAACAATATGTAGGGTAAGCGTTTCATATTGTTTCTTCTATTTGGTAGTCATTGCGTCCACTCGACGAACGGCTAATCAAGTCGCCAATAAATCCTGTCAAGAACAACTGGGTTCCTATGATCATCATCGTAAGTGCGATATAGAAATAAGGAGAGCTTGTCACTAAACGCTGGGGGATATTGTTTGCAAGACACCACAATTTGTCTGCTCCAATCCAGCTTGCTGCTACAAAACCGATGAAGAACATGATAGTGCCCAAGAATCCGAATACGTGCATGGGTTTCTTACCGAATGTAGAGAGGAACCAAAGTGTCAGCAGGTCAAGATAACCATTCACAAAACGGTTGAGACCCATAAATTTGGAAGAACCATATTTTCGTGCCTGATGCTGAACAACTCTCTCGCCAATCTTATCAAAACCCGCATTCTTAGCCAAATAGGGAATATAACGATGCATCTCGCCATAGACCTCAATATTCTTAATAACCGCCTTGCGATATGCTTTCAGACCGCAATTAAAATCATGAAGATTCTTAATTCCACTAATTTTACGGGCTGTAGCATTGAAAAGCTTTGTAGGAATCGTCTTCGAAATTGGGTCATATCGTTTCTGCTTATAACCGCTTACCAAGTCATAACCCTCTTCTTTAATCATACGATAAAGTTCTGGAATCTCATCTGGCGAATCCTGCAAATCAGCATCCATCGTAATGACCACATCACCCTTTGCTTTCTCAAACCCACAATAGAGAGCCGGACTTTTACCATAGTTACGACGGAACTTGATGCCCTTCACAATATCGGGCTGTTTCTTGTTCAATTCCGAAATAATCTCCCAAGAATGATCGGTAGAGCCATCATTGATAAAAATCACTTCGTAACTGAAGTTATTCTCATTCATCACACGCTCTATCCAACTATAGAGCTCAGGAATCGACTCATCCTCATTATAAAGAGGTATAACTACTGATATATCCATATTCTTACTCTTTTACTTTTACCGTATTACGCTGCTTTATTAATCCAATAGGCACACCTAACAGGAAACCTAATGATATATTAATTGTCAGCATATTCAGTGCATAATCAATCGGTCGGGTATTGGACATCTCTTTCAAACTTTCATCCATCATCTCTGTCATACGATATTGCTGAAGCATCTGCCGCGTCTCATCAGACATTACCATCTTCGAAAACTCACTCAGAAGATAGCCATGATCTATAAAGGCGAAGTAGATATACTGAGCAATGGCAAAAAGAATACCGCCATAAAAGAACACAAAGACAGTATAAGCATAGCCACGGCGGAAAGAAATCAGTCCTTCAAGACCATGGTCACGAAACTTCCCGAGCCTTGAACCAACAAAAAAGGGTGTATAAATCATTAATAAAATAGCTGCCAAACCAAACATCTGATTTTTCACACCTATTATATATAATGAGAATGCAGCCACCCAAAGAAGTGCCAACAACGCACCATCCTGTCGGGCAAAGGCCTTTAACTGTATATATTCTGGAGCTGTCATTTTTAACAATTATCACTTACAAGGTGCAAAAATACGCATTTTCTCGCAGATAAGTAGTGGTTTGGCCCAAAAAATCGTTAAAATACAAAACTTTTCACTTCTCACTTCTCACTTCTCACTTTTTTGTTGTACCTTTGCACCCGCTTTCGAGCAAAAACGGGCAGTCCCGTACGGCCAGCTCCCTCGGAATCCCCCAGGGTGGGAACGCAGCAAGGGTACTTGGTTGTAGCGGCGCGATGCGGGTAGCTGCCCACCCGCCTCTTTAGCTCAGTTGGCCAGAGCACGTGATTTGTAATCTCGGGGTCGTTGGTTCGAATCCGACAAGAGGCTCAAAAGTTATTATACGGTATGTATCGGATGATACATGCCGTATTTATTTATCCATCCACTCGTCCTATAGCTATAGATAATTATTGTTAAATAAGAAGACATATCCATTGCTGGACGGAAAGAATTTCATATCTTTGCGATATCAGATTGATATCAAAAGAATAATTCAACTTATAAAAACTTATCATTATGGAGAATAAGGAATATACTTTCAAAGGAACAGTTTTGAACGGATTTCTGATGCTGTTCGTCAACAGCATCATTCTAGTTTTATCATTAGTCGGCATCGTATATAGCATCATCCTGCTCGACGGCACTAAAGGTACCGAAGGAGGATGGCTGCTTGGTGGCTGTATTCTGATGCTCATAGCAGATATCATCATGTGGTTCGGACTCATGATGCTCGAGCCCAACGAAGCAAAGGTTACCACCTGGTTCGGCAAGTATAGCGGCACCTTCGCTCAGACAGGCTTCTATTGGATTTTTCCTTTCTATGGAGCCAAGAAAGTATCGCTGCGCGCCCGTAACCTCGACGCAGAACCTATCAAGGTAAACGACAAGACAGGCAATCCTATCATGATAGGCCTCGTACTCGTATGGAAACTGAAAGATACCTACAAGGCTCTCTTCGAGGTCGACTCACAGACCATGGCCTCGAATCCAAATGCCATTGGTTCCGACACAAAAGGACTGATGAACGCCCTCGAAAACTTCGTCCGTGTTCAGAGCGATGCAGCCCTTCGACAAGTGGCGGGCCAATATGCCTACGACGATGAAGACACAAAGGCTGGTGAACCGACCCTCCGTTCAAGTGCCGACGAGATCAACGAGCAACTAGAACAGAAACTCGACGAACGTCTGGCGCTTGCTGGCATCGAGGTTATCGAGGCACGCATCAACTATCTCGCCTATGCCCCAGAGATTGCCGCTGTCATGTTACGTCGTCAACAAGCATCAGCCATCATTACAGCACGTGAGAAGATTGTTGAGGGGGCAGTATCCATGGTGAAGATGGCGCTCGATAAACTCTCTAAGGATAATATCGTCGACCTCGACGATGACAAGAAGGCTGCCATGGTCAGCAATCTGCTCGTCGTGCTCTGTGGCGATGAATCAGCACAGCCAGTAGTCAATACAGGAACACTGAATCACTAATCAATGGCTGAGAAAACGACCAAAAGTTTCATCCTCCGCGTTGACGCAGAGACGATGAACGCTATAGAGGCCTGGGCTGCGGACGAGTTCCGCAGTACCAACGGCCAGCTACAGTGGATCATTACAGAGGCCCTGCGCAAAGCCAAACGCCTGCCCAAAAAGAAACGACCAAACACCAACGACGAAAATAATAATGAATAAAAGATGAAGGAAGAAATAAAAGTATACAGGACGAAGGAGGGAACCATCTTTGAGGTAATCTTCCTAATACTAGCTATTGTGGTATGGGGACTAATTATCTGGTTCGTTAAACAAGCACCGGACATTGTTCCCACACACTTCGACGCTTCAGGTACCCCCAATGCATGGGGCTCGGCTGTGAGAATCAGTATTCCATGTGCTATCATAACGATAGTGGGGATCAGTATGATGATCTTATGCTATTTCCCAAAATGCTTCAACTTAGCAGAAAAGCACAAGACACCACGTAACTACGCCCTCAGCATCCGTATGTTACGAATCTTCGGCCTATTTATGCTACTTCTAGCACTAGTCATTGCCTGGACATCCTTACGATCGACAAGCCATAGCCCTATCCCTATCATCTCCATTATCGTTATTATGGTCATCATTGCCATCTACACATCCATTGCAACTCATAGAAACTAACATGTCATTCTGACTTCATAATATCTTTCAGCGATAGTTTGTACTTGATGATTTCGCGGGCTGTCTCTTTGTCAATCGTGAAGACATGATTGAACACCCCAACTGACACCATTCTAAAGTCCCCTTTGTAAATGATTACTCCCACATTGTAGAAGGTGTGATCACGCACGATTAGATTCGATTTTAAATAAGCATCAACCACATTGATAGCTAATACAGTACCAATAGAAGCTATCGTTTCTTCCACATTACTCTCATTCATCTCAGCATTAATCACCTCAGATGCCACCCTCTTCACAGCCTCATAATGAGTAGTTCTGTCAGGACAGGTCATCATCAACATCACACCAATAACAACTGGTAATAAAATAACAAATAATAGTTTCTTCATCTCAATATGAATGATCTCATATAATTCAATATCTTCAGTAACAAACGAAGAGAGCCCTGAACCTTTTCGGATTCAGGGCTCTCAAATAAAAGTGGCGGCTTCCTACTCTCCCGCATTGCATTGCAGTACCATCGGCGCAGGCGGGCTTAACTTCTCTGTTCGGAATGGGAAGAGGTGGGACCCCGCTGCAATAACCACCTGATATGGGTTATTGACAATGTCGACACAAGAAACCTCAGTAGAAGTCCATTCTCAGAAACAACTACATCTGATAATATCAGCATACAGCGAAAGATCTCGGGCAATTAGTAGTGCTCGGCTTTGACGTCACCGTCTTTACACCTGCACCCTATCAACGTCATCGTCTATGACGACCCTCAATGGAGTCCTCATCTTGCGGCTGGCTTCGCACT
>JAEEGK010002246.1_pt1 | contig 48353 bp, 39 predicted proteins | sample 8958771 | NCBI WGS metagenome assembly JAEEGK01 (sample SAMN16246547, study PRJNA631951) | gut metagenome | biome: gut microbiome; feature: rumen; material: SC-attached | host: Bos | place: Iran: Karaj | collected 2018-10 | reverse complement strand
ATTGGAGAATATATTGTTGGAATGCACGACTACTGCGACAGTCAGTCTGCAAGTCAATACCCTCGCTCACCAGCGAGAGACCGAAAGCATCCCTTTGCCTCACCAACAATTCGGTGAGTACGGCTGCTGCATAGCACGAAAAAGTAAGTTTGTTTGGATGTTGGAGGTCGCCTTGCCCCTCGGTGGGAAGCAGCATTGAGCCACTGTGATCAATGACCAATTGACAGCGGAGATTTGTCTCCTCCTCAAAGCGCTTCACAAAAAGCTTGTCCGTCCGTCCGTAAAGCTTCCAGTCGATGTTCCGGATTGATTCGCCTTGTGCATATTGTCGGTGCTCGGCAAATTCGACCGAAAAACCATGAAAAGGACTCCTATGCAAGCCCGCGATGAATCCCTCCACCGTTTGGCGTGCATAGAAGTCCAGCGACTTGTATCTTTCTAAATCTTCGAACAATTTTGTTACAGCAGGGCGTCAATCTTGTCAGTGAGAGTTTTCTTCTGTACGGCTCCCACGCTCTTATCCTTCAGTTCACCGTTTTTGAAAAACAGAACGGTAGGGACGTTGCGTATACGGAATCTGCCAGTAACTTCCGGGCATTGGTCCACGTCGGCCTTACCTACAGCCGCACGACCGGCATAGTCGTTGGCAATTTCCTCAATTACGGGTGCAAGGGCTTTGCAGGGGCCGCACCAGGTGGCACCAAAATCAATCATGACGACGGCATTGTTCTTCAGTACTTCGTCGAAATTCTGTTCTGTGATAGTGATTTCCATAATAATAAAGATGTTTGTTCCATTTTGATGATGCTGCAAAAATACAAAAAAAAAACAAGTAATGTCCCTTTCCCGTATAAAAAAAATTTTTTCTTGACTGTATTGGGTGTTAATTTTTATTCCATCAACATGTTGTGTGTGAATAACTATTTTCCGACATCTAACCGTTGGTAAAAACATCCAATTTTATTTTGTTATAAAAGAAAATATGCGTAATTTTGCATTTCAAATAGTAAAACAAATATAGAATCAATGCCTTTTCGACATGCTGAGGGATAGACTTTTCACCGTCGTCCACCCCGTGTCAGGCCAATACAAACACCTATTCGAGTTACCTCATCCGAACCTATGAAAAAACTTATATATTCCATCGTCATCCTGCTTCTTGCCGCACCCGTGGCAAGCGCACAAAACCACCCTGTCAACCAAGAAGCCCTCGACATGGCCGACCAGTTTGTCACCAACTACGACAGCCTTCTCAACAGCTATGTCCTCAGCAAATACACTTCTACTACACGTAGACATCATGCCAACATTAATACCGACTATGCCTTCGACCAAATACCCGATTCGGTCATAGCCAAACGCCTTGCCTCCCTGCATACGGTCATCCCCATGACCTTCAACCAAGAGGTACGTTCCCACATACGTATGTACCTCAACCGTATGCGCAACCGACTTGATGTTATGCTCACCCTCTCTGAATATTACAACACTCTCTTCGAAGAATCGCTCTCACGCTACGATGTGCCTGAAGAACTCAAATACCTCACTATCGTCGAATCGGCCATGAATCCCCAAGCCACTTCACGTGTCGGTGCTGCCGGCCTCTGGCAATTCATGTACACCACTGGCAAAAACTACGGTTTGGAAGTCAACTCTATCATAGACGAGCGTCGCGATGCCTACAAGTCATCCGATGCCGCAGCACACTACCTTCACGACCTACACAGCGTTTTTGGCGACTGGCACCTCGCCATCGCTGCCTACAATTGTGGTCCAGGCAACGTCAACAAAGCAATAGCCCGTAGCGGTGGCAAACAGAACTTCTGGCAAATCTATCCCTACCTGCCCCGCGAAACCCGTGGCTATGTGCCAGCCTTCATCGCTGCCACCTACATCATGAATTTCTATCCTGAGCACGGCCTTCATCCCAAACGGGTCACCCTCCCGCTCCGCACTGACACCGTCATGGTGGAACGCAACATGACCTTCTCCAACATCAGCAAATATATCGGCATAGACATCGAAGAACTCCGTGCCCTCAACCCCCAATACCGTGCCGACTATATTCCCGGACAGAATGGCTCCTATCCCCTCTGCCTGCCTACCAGCAAGATGAACGATCTCATACAACATGCTGAGGAGATTTTCCGTGACTCTGAAGATTCGCTGAGTATCAAACCTGTCACCGTGGACCCTGTCGAGGAACGCCCCATAGTGACCAAGAAAAAAAATTCCGGGCGACACAATTCCAGTTCCAATTATCATAAAGTGCGTCGTGGAGAAACACTCTCATCCATTGCCGCCAAGCACGGCACCACAGTCCGCAATCTCAAAAAACTCAACAATCTCCGTTCCGACCGTATACGCTATGGGCAACGGCTTAGAGTGCGTTAACAACCTTTCCTCTGTACACGCACTGACAATATATACTTGATTAACCCATCTTCCTCCACCATGAAAAAGACCCTCTTGATCATTTGGCGCATTGTCAGAAACAAATATGTGGCCGCCACACTTATCTTCCTTCTTTTCTTCCTCTTCTTGGGAGAAAACAACGTCATGGTCACCCACAAACTCAAACGTGAAGTCTCCGAACTCAACAAAGAGGCTAAACTTATACGCCAAGGAATCGAGCAGGACAGTATTGCAGCCGTATCGCTTATTGACAACCCCGATGCCATTGAAACCTATGGCCGTGAGCACTATTATATGAAACGTCAAGATGAAGACATCTTCATCGTCAAAGACTGAGTTTCCCCATGCGCAAAACCATCCTCATCATTCTTCTTACACTCTTCTCCATTGGTCTTTTCGCATCGTGCGAAAGCATGAAACGTTTCCTCAATCAAGACTTGGAAGAAGAAGACTATACCATGGGCGAGCTTTATGCCGACGAATATGTCAAGGAAGTGCCCTATATCCCCACAGTTTCCGAAGAAGCCCGCCGTAGCGGTAATGTCAACGCACTTGGTATTGAGCGCGCACCCGGAGACAACGAGGCTCTTTATGATGCTATCCAAGCGTGGATGGGTACTCCTTACCGCTACGGTGGCAACGACAAGGCTGGTGTCGACTGCTCTGGTTTTGTAGGCCACATCTATCGTCAGGTCTATAATTACAATCTCCACCGTGTGGCCAACGACATGCAACAAGATGTCGTCCTCATCTCTAAGAGCGAGCTGCGCGAAGGTGACCTGGTTTTCTTCACCAACAGCAAAGGCAAAGTATCACACGTGGGCATTTATCTGAAAGATGGACTCTTTGTCCACTCGTCCACCTCTCGTGGTGTCATCATCAGTCGTCTTGACGACAAATACTGGAGCAAACATTTCTACAAGGGAGGTCATCTCGAATAAGCAACGCATCCTCTCATCCCTTTCCTATATTTACGAGCAGTACGCAATCCATAGGTGCATATCAGTGGCATCCCTCGCTGATTATTGACCTGTATGTGCAAAATTGTCGTGTGATTCTTCCATCACTCGTTCATCTATCCGTTTACGTTACATGTACGTTTATTTATACTTCGGTGGAGGTAAAACGAAGGTATAAATGAGGTAGAAGTGAGGTATAACTAACGAGGGAAGAACGACGGTGGTGTTGGGTAAAAACATCTTTACATTTGGCGAATGACAAATGTAAGGCTTTGGTTGTTATGGCTATGTATTCCTTTATTTGGCTGGATAGCCGAGGGATTGAAGAATGGTGACAAGGCGGTCACGGAAGTCGCCTTGGATAATGATTTGGCCGTCTTTAACGCTTCCGCCAACGCCACAGCGTGTTTTGAGGGTTCGTCCAAGATCGTTCAGGTCGTCATCGCTGCCGATAAAATTGTCCACCACCGTGACGGTTTTACCGCCACGTCCGCTACGCTCCATGCGAATATGGAGTTTTTGTTGAGAAGGAGGCAGGGTTTCGGTCTGCTCGCAGTCGTCCTCGTACTGGTATTGGTAGTCCGGATTGGTGGAGTAGACCACACCGACAGCGGTGCGATTTTTTTTGTTCTTCGACATAATTTATTTCTTTTTAGGGAAGAGCTGGCTACCAGTCATCTCCCATTGGTCGCGGACTAACTGCAGTTGTTCGGAGGCTTTAGGGGAGATAAGGGCGCGTTTCATGTCGCGTTTGAGAATCTTGAGGCTGCGGGTGTGATTGACAAAGTGTAATTCATTGCCTACATTCTCGCCTTCACCGTCGATGTTGACCCATTTGTCGACATTGCCTGCAACGAAGACTTCGTGGGCTTTGAACATTTCGACATGCTGACTAAGTTCAAAGTGGTTGGCGTATACAAGGGGGCCGGTGACCGGCAGGTGTTCGATGGGTATTTTGTCGACTATGCTGATGTCGATGAGACCGTCGTCGAGTTTAGCTTGGGGTGCTACGGCTGCGTTGTAGCCGAATTGGTTGCTGTTGGCAAAAGTAGTGAACCAGGCTTTGCGTCGGATTTCTTTGCCGTCGATGACAAGGGTGTAGTCTTTTGATTCGTAAGTGGGGTATTCGCGGACAATGAGGTTGAGGTAGGCGGAGAAGCCGCGCATTTTAGCCGCTTTCATGAGGCGTGCAATATAGGCGTCGAAGCCCACACCAGCGATGCTGGCGATGTAGAACTTCTCGTTGAGGGTGATGGTGTCGATGAGACCCGGGTTATCTTGGTTGAGGACACGGATGGCAAAAGCCGGAGTGAGGGGTATTTTCATGCATCGTGCCAATCCGTTGCCACTGCCACATGGGATAATACCGAGGGTGGCGTCGCTGCCGTGCATGCCTGTAATGATATCGTTCACGCTGCCGTCACCTCCCACGGCGGTGATTACATCGAAACCTTCGTCAGCTCCATGTCGTGCCAGTTCAGTGCCGTGGTGTATGTGTTCGGTGTAGCGGACTTCGTAGTCGTAGATGTCTTGGTTAAGATTGGCATTGAGAAGTCGTTCTATTTTTTTCTGTCGGCCAATGCCCGAGATGGGGTTGACTATGACAAGCATTTTTTTCTTCATGGTTAGTGGATTTGGTTGTTTATGAGGCGGTGGTTGTATTGTTGGACAATGGCTTTGAGCAGTTGTATGTTGCCGTTGCCCTCTTCTTTGTCCTGCGACAGGACGGCTACGCCTTCGGGGGTTTCGAGTTGGTAATAACTGTTGCCGTAGGCGATTTGCCAGCCGTTGTCAGGATTGCGGAAAACACTGGTGCCGAAACATACTGTGTTGGCCCGGATGCCGAGGTAGTCAAGCAGTGTGGGCATGATGTCGGTTTGCTGCATAAGGCGGCTATAAACATGATGCGGCGGATTGTTGGCAGATGAGTCTGTGGCAGAATGGGGAAGATGGATAATCATCGGTATGCGGTACCAGCCGTTGTAATCGTTGTATTCGCGGCTGAGTCCTTGTCCGCTGTGGTCGGCAGTGACGAGGAAGACCGTATGCTCATACCAGTCCGTTTGTTTAGCGGCTTCGAAGAAGAGTCGCAGGGCATTGTCGGAATAGGCGACCACTTGGCAGAGTGGGTGCGGACCTTCGGGGAACTGACCTTCGCGTTCGGGCTGCATGGTGTAGGGGTGGTGCGACGAAATGGTGAAAACACCTGCAAAGAAAGGCTGAGGGAAATCGTTCAAGCGGCGTGCCATGAATTGTAGAAAATGTTCATCGAAAATACCCCACACACCGTCATAGTCCGACTCTCGGGAGCGTCGGTCGGCCATATATTCGTTTTGTCCGTAGTATTCGGAGAATCCCATGCGGGAGCATAGTTTGTCGAACGACATGACACCGTTGTAGCTGCCGTGGAAGAAAGCGGTATGATAACCATTGTCGCGCAGGATGCCGGGCAGAGAATGGAGGCTATCGTTAGCATAGTCACTCATCGTGATGGGGAAAGGCATAAGCGTAGGCAGCGAACTGAAAATTGCCGGAATGCCCTCTATAGACTTCTTGCCGTTGGCACGCCCCTGATAGACGAGGCTGTGTTCAGCCAGTGAGTCGAGGAAAGGAGTGAAAGACTGCATGGCACCATGATTGTAGCACCCCATGTATTCCTGCGAGAAACTTTCAAGGACTATAATTACAACGTTGTAGTATTGACGTTTGATAGAGTCGGGAGTGGCATTGTAGAAGTAACCCGCATTGGGAGCCCAAGCGGGAGTCCAAGGTATCGTGTCGGCAAAGTCGACGGGTGAATAGACGGGGTTGAAGAGTTGGCTGGCTTGTGCGTCGTTCATGTAGTTGACTTCATTCAAGGTGCCGCCTCTGAACGTGCGGACGATGTTGTAACCGCTGTTGGTAACCAGAGCCGAATTCTTGGCTTGACAATACTTTGTCGTATCGTGCCAGTCGATATTCTTGCCGAACCCACCACGGAGGAGGAAGATGACAACAGCAACGCCCACTACAAGGCCGACCAAATCGTTGATGCGGTGATTGCGATATTTGTTGCGGCCTATGAGGCGTATTTTATTTCCAAACCAAAAAGTGAGAAAGATGAGCAGGAAGCCGAAGAGAGTCGAATGCCAATAGTCGACAAGGAAGTGTGGCCACAAGCTGCCCATGTTGCCGCTAATGCCGAGATATTGGAATATCTCGCCAGTGAGACGGCGGTAAGTATACTGGTAGTAGGAAGCGTCGCAGATATCGCTGATAATGATGAAAAGGACGGGAACGTAAAAAAGCAATATTTCGGTAAGACGGTGGTATAGTTTGTTCCAACGGAACTTAAAAGGCAACAGATTGGCTACGAAATAAGGCAGCAGAATGCATCCTATTGTCGCTATGCCGAAAATAATATTGCCCCATACAACGCCTATCCATTCTTTAAAGTCGGCGACATGGAAAATTCGGGTATTGGCGAGGTAGAAAAATGCTTGGGCGGCAAAAAGGAGAATCAGCGCCAGCAAAGCCTTGCTGAAAAGATAACCATAAATATTGCTGGTGTAAATCCAGCCGCGTTTGCGTTTAGCAGTCATTTGGGTCTGTAGTTTGATTGGGTGAGGATTTTCTGGGCATCAGTCTCTTCAAAGAGCTCTTGTATAGAGTGATTGGTATTTTTCATATAACGGCTGACAATGTGCCATCCGATATAGTCTGTAGTGCGAGGTGAGGAATCGCGGAAAGCATTCGTCTTCGGAGCATCGTCGATGAGGTTGTGAAAGCGCATATAGTCGGTTTCGTAGAGGAGTTTGGTCTGCAGCAGGTAGGTCCAGACATTCTCCTCGTTGCGTTCCATCCAGTCCAACTGTTGGTCGGTGTAGCGAAGCAGGATGCTGTCCGATGTTTCGGGGAGAGTCTGTTGGGCGAAATAGATGGCCTTTCCTTCGGAAATCATATAGTCGAGCAACGACATTTCCCGGTCGGAAGGAATGGCAATATGTTGTCGGGCGATAGCGGTAAGACAGTCGGCCGGTAGGTATTCTCGACGGCTTTGAAGAACAAGGTATAGCGGATTGTTGAAATAATTGTAGCGTGCAGTGTAAGGGAGGATGTATTGGTCGAGGCTGATAATAAGTTCATGGCTGTTACATCCTACGCGCATGTCGTAATTGAAAGTGCCCGAAAGATAGGTGTAGACCTTGTCGTATCGGATGGTAGGGCATAGCTTTTCGGCACGTGCCAAGGCATCACCCAAGACAATGGCTTCCTCTTTCATGTCACCGAACGTGCTGTCTGCAATGCGGTAGATGTCGCGCATTGTAGGGTCTTGAACAAAACCGTTGAGCATCTGCATGAAGTCGGGATTGTCAAGTTGGAGGTTAAGCAGGTCAGTGCGGTACTCATTTGCCACCCCTTGCAGCTTGGCGGGCAATTGGTCAACAGGAGTTTCAAAAAGCACCTTGTCGAAACGGTGGATTGTTACCGCTTCGACAGGTGCTTGTTTGCAACTTATTGTTAGTATCGTGTATATGAACGAACAAAGAGTGAATAGAATAACAAACGATACAGAAAACCGCAGAGGCAAGAATCTCTGTTGTTCGGTATGGAACCGGAGATGGCTTTTCTTCACAACGATTCTCCTCTTTACAGATTATTCTTTGGTTTCACTTTCTTGTTCTTTGGCTTCGGCGGCTTCGTCGAGAATCCGTATCTTGGCTTCGAGAAGGGCTATCTGCTTGCGAGTGTTGTCCATTTTGCGTTCGAACTCTTCTTTCAGGAGATCGGCTTGTTTGCTGTTGGCAAGGAAACCGAGGTTGTTTTCCCAGAGTTTCAGGTCAGAACGCATTTTTTCGATTTGGTTGAGAAGTTGGTTCTTCTCGCTGCCGAGGAAGTGTTGGTTGTTGCCGTTAGAGTGGTTGCGGATGCGTTCGCGATAGTTGTTCTCGTCGGCTTCGCGGGCAGAGATTTTGAGCTGTTCAAAGATGTTGTTGATGAGAGACCTGTATTCCTTTTGAATGTGGTCTTTCTCTTTCATGGGAACATGGCCAATTTCAGCCCAGCGACGTTGGAAATCTTTGATGGCGTTGAGATTCTCTTCCTTGTTGTCACCAAACTGATGGGCTTTGATTTCTTCAAGAATGGCCGTTTTCTTGGTGAGATTTTCGCTCTCGCTGTTGCGGATGTCTTTGAAGAATTCGCCTTTCTTGGCAAAGAATTCATCGCAGGCACTGCGGAAACGATGCCATATCTTGTCGCTCACTTTGCGGCTGGTAGGACCAATGGTTTTCCATTCAGCCTGAAGCTGCAACAACTCTTCTGTGGCTTTTTTCCAGTCTTCGCGCTTGGCGATAGCTTCGGCACGTAGGCAGAGATCTATCTTTTTATTGTAGTTCTCTGACTGCTCGTCGCGCATCTGTCCAAAGTGGAGTTTCTTGTCGGCATAGTGTTTGTCGATGATGCCTTTGAACTGTGCCCAGATGGTTTCGTTCTGTTCACGGGGAACGGGGCCAATGCTCTTCCACAGTTTCAGCAATTCGTCGAGAGCTTCTGTGGTGTCATTCCATGCTTTGGTGGATTGGGGCTGTTCCTGCGTTATTTCGGAAGCTTTCTCGATTAAGGCCTGTTTGGCAAGGAGGTTTTGGTCGAGTTCTTCTTTCCGCTGGTCGTAGTATTCGCGGCGACGTTCATCAATCTGGTTGGCGGCATTGTTGAAACGTTGCCAAGTCTCCTCGTTTTGTTCTGTGGGGACTGGGCCAATCTCGCGCCATTGGGCACGAAGTTCCTGAAGAGCTTTGAAAGCTTTGACTACAGAAGTCTCCACAATGAGCTCCTCAGCGCGCTCACAGAGTTGGATTTTCTGCTCCAGATTGCGCTTCAAGTCAAGCATGCGCAGCTCTTTGTTTATCTTTACTTTGTTGAAAAATTGTTCAATGAGGAAATGATAATTCTGCCAGAGGTCGTTCATTTGGTCGCGAGGTACTTCACCGATGGATTTCCATTTTTCTTGAATGGCGTTGAACTCGTCGTAGGTCTGTTTTAAGGTTTCCTCATCCTTGTCGATAAGGGTGCGGAGCTCCTCAAGGATTTGTTTCTTGGCCTCGAGGTTGGCGGCTTTTTGGGCGTCGATTTCCTCCTGCTTTTTCTGGCGACGGGCGCGGTAGCCATCATAGGCTTTGTAGAACGCTTCGGCAACGGCATCGTTGGCGGGTTTGTAGTCGTCTTTGTCCCCGCCTTCGGCCAGAAAAGCTTCGAAAGCCTGTTTCTCCACTTCCTTGTTGAGGATGTTAAATTGGTTGCGGATGGCACTTGCTCTGTTGCGGATGAGAGTGATGTCGTCGTTCATCAGCTCGTTGAAAGCGGCGAGCAGGTCTTCGCGACCCATGGAGGTGTAGTCCACTTCGGGTTCGGATTCGGCCTCGGTGTGTGTTGTCCCCTCGGCTGCCGGTTGTTCGGCAACGGGTTCGGAGACTGTTGTTGTGTTGTTTGTGTCAGAGTCGTTCTCAACGGTAGCAGGAGCTTCTTGCTGAGCAACGGGTTGCAGTGTGTCGTTGGTGACATTTTCCTCGGTCGAGGGGGTTACTGCATTTTCATTCAGATCTTCCATTTTGATGGTGTATTGTTTTTAGAATTAGTTCTGTAATATATAGTTACAGACGTTTGATTGGATTATTGTGCCAATGTGGCAAAATGCAAAATTACAACTTTTTTTTTAATGAATGGGACAATGTTGATTAAAAGGATTTAAAATTTATTAATTATCGCCATTCGTCACATTTCTCCTTAGTGTGTCTTGGGTTGACATGACAGAAGCCCTCGGGTGACGTTGCGGCGAAAAGCCACGAGTTTGTTCCCTTTTGCGAACTGCAGTTTCAGTGCGAATGAACACCACAGCACCAGTGTGCCTCCCCACTTAATGACCTCTTTGAAGAGGCGGTTAAGGTATTTTTTTCGCGAAATCTGAAGTGTACGGTAGCGTTCGCTTACTCCGATGCTGTATGTCAGTCGGTCGAAATAGTCTTGGGTTAGCTTGTGTGGCGGGATGATGTGGTTGAGGATGGCTGTGGGCAGGTAGTAGAAGTGCATGCCGTGGGTGGTCATTTTGTCGAAGAGGTCTTTTTCTTCGGCACCGATAAGGTTGTTGCCTTTGCGTCCCAGTTCAACGTTGAAGAGCCCCACGGTGTCGAAGACACTCTTGCGGTAGCATGCGTTTCCTCCACCGGGGAATGCCCCGCGGGGGAATTCTTTTTCTTTGTTGCCCAGATAGAGTCTGCCGGTAATGAGCTGTCGGGTATAGTGCGACATCCATGCAGGCTCTTCGGTCTCGTAGAGGGGCAGGATAGGGCCTCCCGCGGCCACAGCGTTAGGGTGCTGGGCAAAAAAATCGGCGTATGTACGTAGATACTCTTTGTTCACTGTGGCATCGTCGTCTACATAGGCCAGCAGCTCTCCCTCCGACTGCCGTATGCCGCAGTTGCGGGCAAACGAAAGACCCTGATTTGTCTCCACGCAATAGCGGAAACGGATGTCGGGATAGTCGGTTTGGAAACGTCGGCACTCGCTCTCGGTCGAGTCGGTGCTGTTGTTGTTCACCAGCACTATCTCGTATTCGTTGTGTGGCAAGTCGTTCTCGGCAACGCTTTTCAGCACATTATAAATGTATTTGTCGCGGTTGTAGGTGCAGAGGATTACGGATATCAGCGGTGAGCTGTCTCCTGTATTTTTAACGGCATTGTCTGTGTTCATTTCTCAGTTTGTGTTTTGAAACCACTTATCATAAGTTTAATATCCTGAAGGGGTACAGACCTTTTCAACCCTTAAACTATTCTTGTTTTATAGCTTTTCCCTTCCTGTCATCGGTGGATTTTCTCCGTCGGTAGTAGATGAAGAGAACCCCACCGATAATCAACACCGTGGCAATTGAGCAAATGAGTGTAATATTGTCTAACCTGTGCATGGTGGGAGCCTCATTGCGGAACTCAATGACGTGGTCGCCTTCGGGTATGACCATAGCGCGCAGTATGTAGTTGGCGCGGAGATACTCGGCGGGTTTGCCGTCTATATAGGCTTTCCAGTCGGGCTCATAGTATATCTCGCTGAAGACTGCCAACTGAGGCAAGCGGCTGTGGCTGCGATAGGTCAGTGTGTTCAGGTCGGTGGGATGCTTGTGCTCCATCACGATGGAGGCAGTGCTGTCCACACCGTTTGCCGCCATGCCGTCAATTACCACTTTGGGCAGACCTTGCAACTTGTCGCCCATCTCGGCCACATTTATCACGGCACATTTGGCGGGATTGAATGGCGTATAGGTGGTATCGACGTCGCTCAGCATCAGTATCTCGTCGTTGGCGTTTTCTGCCCGGCGTATGGTTTGTACAAACCAGCAGTTGCCCAGCGCATCGGGGTTGCGGTGCACCTGCCCGTTGTTCATCACGATGTAGCGGGTGTTGAGCATGTTCAGCACATTCTGGTTGATGCGGTAGCTGATGTAGAAATCAATCAGGTCTTGGTAGCGGCGCAGCTTGGCGGCGCTGTATCCGCCCACCTGGTTGTGGAAAGCCGAGGGCTTGGAGTCGTTGAAGGTGTTCACCGCCAGATTCAGCACACGGTAGTCTTGGTCGCCTGCCTGTAATGCCATGGCGTCGATGTCACGGTCATACTGTGCCGGCTGCATCTCCAGCATTCGTGCGTTGCGCACATAGTTGTCTTTGTTCAGATAACGGCTGTTCACGCCCTGCAAGTCAATCACTGTCAGCACGGCCAACACAGCCACCACAGGAAGTACGGCCTTGGGTTTGGCAACCCACCGTTTCAGATAGAGCCACAAGGTTGCGGCAGCCAGCAGTATGAATATGATGCTACGCCACGAGTCGCTCACAAACAATGCCTTCCGGTCTTTAATGAAAATGTCTTGAATCATTGGCCATTGGTCGCCGTACTGGCGAGCCATCTCCGTGTCGCCGAGACCGCTGTAGCTGAAACTGCCGCTCATCAGCAATCCCAACAGGATACCTCCCACAGTCACACCTGCCGCGATGTAGAGACCGCGCAACAACCGTTTCACTTCGCCTTGCTCACGCAGCGTGGTGGCCTCTTTCAGCCCCAGTACTGCCATCAATACAGCCAGTGCGTTGGCCAGCACCAAACTCATCGACGGGGTACGGAATTTATTGTATAAAGGCAGGTGGTTGAACATCCATTCGTTGAATCCCATAAAGTTCCTGCCCCACGAGAGGAGGATGGCCAGCAATGTGGCTGCCAGTATCCACCAACGTTCTGGTCCACGCACCACTATCATGCCGAACAGGAACAGGAACACCACGATGGCTCCAAAGTACACGGGACCGCTCGTGAAAGGTTGGTCGCCCCAGTACAGCGGCACCTTCTCTTGATGGAAGTTGCTGTACGAAGCGCTGCTCTTGCTCACCGGCTCAATGCTGCCGCCGCCTTTCGCACCGGGCACCAGCAAGGTGTATGTCTCGCCTATGCCATAGCTCCAGCTGAAAGCATAATTGATATCCAAGCCTTTGTCGTTGGAATTGTTGTTGCGGGGGAAATCCTTGCCATACAAATCCTGCGGAGTGACGGTAATCTCGCTGCCCCCACGCATGGTGTACTGCATGTATTCTTCGTTTACCAACAGATGGCGCGTGTTGCACACCAGTGCCAGCACTACACCCACAACCAAAATGCCTGTGGAAAGCAAAAAACGGACAAAATACTTGTCCTTTATGGAAACAATGGCGTAGACAATACCCATCAGTATGCCTCCGATGGCGGTATAGAGGGTGATCTGTATGTGGTTTAATGCAATCTGCAATCCCAATGCCACCATGAAAAGTATGCCTCCCCATACCAGCATCTGGATTGACCGTTTGCGATCCGAGCCCCATACACCGGCACCTTTCAGGCACAGCAATTCGCCTGCCAACACCGGAGCCATCATCGCCATAGCCCATGCCTTGGTGATATGCCCGGCTTCGATGATAATGATATTGTAGCTGCCCAGACCGAATGCCAGACCGCCCAGCAAAGCAAGCCACGGGCTTATGCCCAAGGCCACGAGTGCGATATAGAAGCCCAGCAGGTATAGAAACAACACTCCCATGTCGTTCTGCCGGCCGAAAATCTGCAATGAAAGGATGTTCTTCACGGGGGTGAACACCGAATGCTGCGGGCTGTTGGTAATCTGGTAGCCGGGCATGCCGCTGAACATGCTGGGGCACCATGTGGCATACTCGCCGGTGGCCTCATGGTAGTCTTTCTGTGCTTTAGCCATGCCTTCATATTTCTGCAAATCGCCTTGTGGCAAGGCCTTGCCTTGCAGGATGGGCATAAAGTAAATGGCGGAGATGGCCAGTAACGCCACCACCATACCGATGTGAGTCAGAATCTTCTTCTTCATTATTTTATTTTTTGGATTCGTTAAATTCGTTGATTTGTTGATTGACCGACATATTCACGCATTCACGTATTCACACATTCATGCATTCTTCACCACAGGGTATGAGATACGTGCATGATAGATGCTCAGCATTTTTGTTTTGAGCATCTTCTTGACACGTGTGATGTCGCCGAATGTCAAGTCGCAGTTCTGCAGTTGGTTGTCACTGATCTTGCTATCCACAACTCGGTCGACCAGTTGGTTTATCGACTCGCTATCGTGATTCTTGAGGCTCTTACAGGCTGCTTCCACACTGTCCACAATCATCACCACTGCTGTCTCTCTCGAAAATGGGGTGGGACCGGGATACTGGAAGTCGGATGGATTGATGGGCTCGTCAGGATGCTCGTTCCGTTGTTTGGCGTAGAAGTATCCCGTCATCGTGGTTCCGTGGTGTGTGCGGATAAAATCCTGCACGGTAGTGGGCAGGTGGTATTTCTTAGCCAACTCTAATCCGGTGCGGACATGCTGTATGATGATGGCTGCGCTTTCGCGGTAGTCCAGTTCGTCGTGGGGGTTGAAACCGCCGTTCTGATTCTCGGTGAAATAAAGAGGCGAGGCGACCTTGCCTATGTCGTGGTATAGTGCGCCGACTTTGGCCAGCAGGGCGTTGCCGCCAATCTCGTTGATAAGGTCTTCACTGATGTTGGCCACTTGCATAGCGTGCTGAAATGTGCCGGGGGCATTGCGCGACAACTCTCGCAATGCCGGGGTGTTGGTTGAGGAGAGCTCCATGAGTGTCAAGTTGGTGGTCAGTCCGAAGGCGCGTTCGAAGAGGTAGATCAGCGGGTATGCCAGCAGGGTAAGCAAAGCGTTGAGGAAGAAAACAAGATAGCGTCCTGCGGTGATGCCTTCGAGTGTGCTTTCCTGACTGAGTACACCGAACGTATAAATCAGCGCGTAGGAGAGGAAGATGACCCCGCTCACCAAGAAGAATTTGCTGCGGCTCTCGAAGTTCCGCACCGTCACAATCGACATCATACCGGCAATCAACTGGTAGAAGATAAACTCGAAGGGGTTGGGCACCATGTTGGCCAGGATGATGATAGTGGTGACATGCACATAGAGTGCCACGCGCATGTCAAAAAACACGCGCATCATGATGGGCACGATACATAGCGGCACGATAAGCACCAGTTCGGGGCTTTGGCTCGAGACCAGTGCTGTGAGGGCGGAGATGAGCAGGATGAGCACCATGACAAAGGTCACCTTGCGGTTGTCTTCCAATATGGGGTGGCGGGTGTTTTTCAGGAACATGTAAAGGGCGATGAAGGAGATGATGCACAGCATCAGTTGTCCGGCATAGCGCCCCCAGGGATGATAGTTTTCGCGGAACAGTTTGTCGTTTTCTTGTTCAAGCGAGGCTATGATGCGGGCGCGTTCTGGGGTGACGGTTTCGCCTTTGGCAATGATTCGTTCGCCCTGCTTCACCACGCCCGACGAGGTGAGGAGTTGCGACATCCGCGAGTCCATTTCGACCTGTGTGCGGTTGATGTCGTAGACGATGCTGGGCACCAGTACGCTGTCGCGTAGCAGGCTGTTGGTCACGTCGAGGGATGACACATACTCGCCCGTGGTGTGCTCCGAACCCACGTTGCCGTCAAGCAGCACAAGCGTGTGGTTCTCGTAGTCGGGCATGTCTTCGGGTATTTCCAAATAGCCAATGGTATAGATGCTGTCCACTGTGCGGCGCATCTGCCGGGCATTAAGCTCACTATGGGTGCGGGTGAGCGCATTGAGTCGTTCCACGGCCTCGCTGTGGGCTGTGGGATTGTAATGATAGTAAAGGGTCACGCCCGACAGTGCCATGGCGGTTTCCTGTTCGATTTCGCTTTGCGACTTCTGCACGGCAAAGTCGAAAGGCGCCACCAAATCGTCATTTCGCCAGATGCTGCCTTCGGCGTAGTCATAGTGTTCGCCCTGCCCGTCGCTTGGAAACATCAAGGGGATCAGGGCCGATGTCACCAGCATCAGTATCACTTTGGTCAACAACGGTAAATGCTTCACCGTGGCAAAGATTATATTTTTCAGTTGCATAGGCATTTTTTAAATGTGTTAACCTGTCAATATGCGAATGTGTTAGTCGATTTACATATTAACACATTAACGAATTTGCGAATCCAAAAAGAATCCATTGTTTAAAAATGCAAAATTACAAAAAAAAAGTGACGTAACGATTTTTTTTAATGTGCGAGGGTGTAAACGTGTAAATGTGTCAATGTGTTAATGCGTTAATCAGATTGAAGAATTAGCACATTGACGAATTACCGTATTCAAAAGATTGACCAAATCAAAAGGCTGACGAATTAACGCATCGGCTGATGAATGAGTTAACACATTATCGGATTAACCTATTGGCACATTCAACGTATTCATACCCTCGTTTCTTCGTGTTTTAATAAAGGTTTGATATACCATCGTTTGTCCCTTTGTAATGGGAGAACGATGGGAAAACGATGGGAGAACGATGGGAGAACGAGCGAAGGAAGAGCTATGGTTGGGGGTTGTTTTTTCGGGGGGATTACTCCAGTTCGTCGGGGTTGCTCAGGTGCCACTCGAAGGTCTGGAAAGTCGACGACAGGAATTGCTTCATCCGGCCCAGGTAGGTGGTGAGTTTGCGCGGCATGGGTTGCTGGGTGTCGGGGTGGAGCGAGGTGAGGGGTGTACCGTTGGGTGACTGGAATGAGAAGGTGGCGGCATCGATGATGTTCTCGCTCATCCGCGACAGGGCGAGCCAGTGTTCGTGTTGCAGCAGTTCGTCGGCAGGCGGTTCGGCAATACGGGTGGTGACATCGTCGTAGAACTGTTGCTGGAACTGCAGCGCGTCGCGTCCGCGCACAATAAGCATTTTGTCATACAGGTCGAACACGGGGTCGGAAGTCTGCGACGGCGAGCGGTCGAGCATGACGAAGGAGAGGAGCGTGGTGTCGTCGTGGTAGATGAAGCAGGGATACGCTGCATCACCCACGGGGCAGTCGTCGATGCGCAACAGTTTCAACCCGTAGCTGCTGTTCAGCGCCATGGCAAATTCAAAGTTGAAGAAGGTGGTGTTGAGCATCACCACTGCGCTCTTGTTGAGGGTGAAGACGGGATCCTCGAAATATCGGCTGGGCGGGGTCTGTGCTTTTATGTCAATAGGTTTTTTGTCCATGGTTTTTGAATGATTGTGGGGTTGGGAGGCGGACAGTGCCGCTTATTGCTTTTTTTGGGGTTCGAAAGCCTCCTGGCGGGTGAAATCGGGACGGTAGCATGCTTCGGCCTCTAATTCTTGAACCCATCCGCGAAACAGGCCTACGTTATAGAAGTGGTCGGTCACTTGGTCGTACTCTTCGCGTGTCAGGGTACGGTTCAGTTCGTCGGGCAGGCCTTGGCAGGGCGGGAAATACTGCGCCATGAGGGCTACATGCAGATTGGTGGAGAGGTCGGCAAGGGTGTCGAGAACCCCGAGGCTGTTTTCCACTTGCCCGGGCAGCACCAGGTGGCGGACAATAATGCCCCGATAGGCCAGTCCGTGCTCGTCGGTGGGGAGCGACGAACCTTTTTGGTTGTACATCTCGCGGAGGGCGGCGAGGGCCACCTGCGGATAGTCGGCGGCATGGCTGTAGCGGAGAGCTAAACTGGGGTCGGAGTATTTGAAATCGGGCAGATAGATGTCGACGTAGGGGGCAAGGGCGCGGAGGGTTTCGACACTGTCGTATCCACCGGTGTTGTAGACTATTGTGGGGAAAAGACCGCGAGCATGCAACCCCTCTACAATGTCGGGGACACTGTCGGCGTAATGGGTGGGGCTGACCAAACCCACGATGTTCTCCGTCGCGGGCAACAGCGCGGCAATACCCTCCACAATGGCCTCCACGCCCACAAAACGCGGTGAGAGGGCAGGGGAGAGGTCGCCACGGCTGATGTCGCGGTTTTGGCAATAGACGCATTGAAGATTGCAGTGCGCAAAAAACACATTGCAAATGCCCCGCTCACCACAGAGAGGAGGCTCCTCACCGCGGTGCACGCAAATCGTAGCCGCCTCGGGCAGAAGGCCGGCACGGCAAAAGCCAAGTGGCTCAACACGGTTGGTGGTGCAATGGTGTGGACAGCGTGTACATTTCATGGTGCAAAGATACGCTTTTTTTTGTGATAAATGTTCGTGGTTTTAAAAAAAAAGTGTATCTTTGCAGCGTCAACCAACTGAGCTCTTGACGGGTAAGCGGGTGGGAGACAGGTTATAATAAAAAAGACGTTGAGCGAAACGTTTTATCTTCGGTTAACCGAACTTTGCAAATTCGTTATCCCGCTGCATAGTAAAGCAAGTGCCAGCGACCATCGTTGCATTAATATAACAATCAATATAACTAATAATAACAACAAAAATGAAGAAAACTTTAGTAAGTCTATTGAGCCTATTGGCATTATCAAATCTATTCACCCTCACCTCTTGCCAGAAAGAGCAGATGGGTGACGGCACGCAGTTCCGTGCCACGATGGAGGTATGCACCGACCAGAACGGTAAGACCGCCCTCAACGGTACCGCGCTCAACTGGGTGGAAGGCGACCAGATTGTGGTGTATGGCACCGAGGGCAACGGCCTTTATCGTGCCACTCCACAGACTCCTGCCACCGTGGCAGTGTTCAACAACGTGAGCGGTACGGTGGGCAATGCTCCCTTCCGCGCCTATTATCCCTCAACGCTGACCACCGACGGCGTCCATGTGACGCTGCCCGCAGTGCAGACCACCCCTGACGGTTCGCTGACAGGGTTCCCGATGTATGCCCAGAGCAACGACGACCAGTTAGCCTTCAAAAATCTGTGCGGTGCGCTGAAACTGCATTTGACCAAGGCTGATGTCAGTGTCAGCAGCATTGAAGTGACTGCCAACACGCCCATCAACGGCCAATACATCCTGCGCTATATGGGTGTGCCGGTAATCTACTACGAGAGCGACGGTAGCAACAGCACAATGTTGCAGTGCGAAACCCCGCAGTCGATAGCCAACGGCAAGGATTTCTACATTTACATGCCTCACGGCAACTACACCGATGTGGAGTTCACGATTACCGCCACTGACGGCACGGTGTGCACCAAGCGCAGCAAGACCGACGTGGCCATCTACATCACCCGCAGCCAGTACACCACGGTTAATTTGGGCGAGAACGACCTGAACTTCGTCAATCCGTTGCCCGAAGGTGCATTGCCCGGTCTGTTCACCATCAATGCCGACGGCGACCAAATCCGTTTCTCCAAGGGCAATCTGCAATATCAAGCCAGTACAACCACATGGCGTTTTGCTGAAAACCAGTACGACTTTGTGGGCAATAACTACTTGGGAAACGTCTATGAAAACGGCGTAAGGTGCAGTAATGAACTTATCGATGCGAACTATTTTGGTTGGATTGATCTCTTCGGTTGGGGCACGGGAAACAATCCAATATTGGTCTCCATGACCTCTACTGACTATGGCACCTTTGTGGACTGGGGCAGCAATGCTATCAGCAACGGAGGCAACGCTGCCAACCAGTGGCGTACGCTCTCATGGGAAGAGTGGGAGTATCTGTTTGATAACCATCAGTATGGTATAGGCAATATCAACGGAGTTCATGGAATGATTCTCTTGCCCGATAACTGTACACTGCCTTTGGGTTATTCATTTGCAACGGGCTTTGCAACTACTTGGGAAGATTGGACACATAATAGCTATACTCTTGATCAATGGGAGCAGATGGAGGCTGCCGGTGCAGTGTTCCTGCCTGCGGCGGGTTACCGTTGGGGTGCATATGATGTTTCCAATGTGAGTTCCTGGGGCTACTATTGGTCGTCCACACCCTCTTCCGATTGGAAGATGACTTTCAATAGCTTCCGCTGCACTGTGTTAAACTATGGTGGGCGCTATTATGATGGAAATTCTGTACGTCTTGTCTGTGATAATGATTAGGGTAAGTGGCGTAGCCATCCGCAACAACAATAGGAATCCCCGTCGATATGGCGGGGATTTTTATTATCATATACACACATGCCTTGAAGGGTTTTATTCTCAATAGTCCCTTTTTTCGAACACGCTAATAATGTTAAAATAGTCAAGGAGAGTTACTTTTTTTTCGCGTTTTAACAAATAATTCAAAAAATATTTGTATCTTCGCAGACATCATAGAATAATCAACAAAACAATAATAATATGACAATTAAAGATTTAGAGCCAAAAGAACTGTGGGGTAATTTCTATAACCTCACTCGTTGCCCCCGTCCCTCGAAGCATGAAGAGGCTGTTCGCGATTATCTCGTGAAGTGGGCAAAGGAACGTAATATCGATTGCCGTGTCGACAAGGTCGGAAACATCATTATGAGTAAGCCCGCCACTCCGGGCATGGAGGATGTGTGTCCTGTGGTGCTGCAAGCCCACATGGATATGGTTCCGCAGGCTCGTGCCGGCAAGGTGCACGATTTTCTGAAGGATCCCATCGAGACGAAGATTGTTGACGGCTGGGTCTATGCTTGCGATACCACACTGGGTGCCGACGACGGTCTGGGTGTGGCTGCAGCGATGGCTGTGCTGGAGAGCAAGACGATCAAGCACGGTCCTATCGAGGCCCTTATCACCACGGATGAGGAGACCGGCATGACCGGTGCTTTCGGTCTGAAACGCGGCGAGTTGAAGGGTCAATATCTGCTGAATCTGGACAGTGAGACTGAAGGTGAGCTGTATGTGGGTTGCGCCGGCGGTATAGACGCTACCATTTCTATCCCCTACGCCACCGAGGCTGCACCCAAGGATTATTGCGCCATGCGCCTGATTATCGGCGGTTTGAAGGGTGGTCACAGCGGTATGGAAATCAATACTGGACGTGCCAATGCCAACAAGTTGTTGTTTCGCCATATCCGCTGGGTTGCCGATTGCGGTATCCGCCTGATTAATGTGGATGGTGGCAATATGCGCAATGCCATCCCGCGCGACGCTATGATTACTTTTGCTATGCCGAAGGCACACAAGGAGTGCATTGTGGCAGAGCTGGAGAAGGTGGCTGGCTGGGTGAAGAAGGAGATTGGCCGCGTGGAACCTGATTTCTTTATGAAACTGGAACCTGTGCGCATGTATCCCAAGGTCATGACCGAGGCCGACACGCAGAAGATTATCAACACGGTGATGATTGCTCCCAATGGTGTTATCCGCATGAGCAAGGATATGGAAGGTTTGGTAGAGACCTCGCTCAATCTGGCTATTATGAACACCAATGGAAAGAACTTTACTATCAAGGCTCTGTTGCGTAGTTCGGTAGACAGTGCCAAGGATGCACTGGCAGAGCGTCTGGTGTGCTTGGCTGAGTTGGCAGGCGGCAAGTGCCAGTTGACGGGTGCTTATCCTGGTTGGAAACCCAACATGGAGAGCGGCTTGCTGAAGACTATGAAGCAGACCTATAAAAAGATGTATGGCAAGGAACCCGCTGTGGTGGCTATCCATGCCGGTTTGGAATGCGGCTTGCTGGGTGGCAAGTACCCCGATATGGAGATGATTAGTTTCGGCCCGACACTGAACAGTCCCCACAGCCCCGACGAGCGTGCCAATATTGAGAGCAGCAAGAAGTTCTATGACTACCTGCTGGCAGCTCTTGCCGCTATGCCTAAGGTGAAGTAATTTGAGTTTTTCGGAGTAATCTGAATTATCTGATTATTCAGATTGCTCCGATTATCCCTAAAATAATAAAAGATATGATAGCAAAAGAACTTTTAAATCCCCGCAGCATTGTTATCTGCGGCGCATCGAGCGATATACACAAACCCGGAGGCAAGGCCTTGAAGAATCTCCTTGAGAGTAATTTCAGCGGTCCTGTCTATGCGGTCAATCCCAAGGAGACCGAGGTTCAAGGCATTAAATGTTTTGCAAAGGTCGAGGATCTGCCGCAGGTGGATTGTGCCATCCTGTGTATTGCAGCCAAGTTCTGCGCACAGACTGTCGATGTGCTGACGCAGCAGAAGGGTACGAAGGGTTTTATCATTGTGAGTGCCGGTTTCTCGGAGGAGAACGCCGAGGGTGCCGCTATTGAGAAGCATATCGTCGACAGCATCAATGCTGTGGGCGGTTCGTTGATTGGACCCAACTGCACGGGTTTCCTCAACACCAATTATAGCGGATGTTTCGACACGCCTATCCCGAAGCTTGACCCCAAGGGTGTGGATTTTATCACGGGTAGTGGTGCCACCGCTGTGTTTATCAAGGAATATGGCATGACCAACGGTCTTAAGTTCAACAGTGTGTGGGCTGTGGGTAACAGTGCACAGCTGGGTATCGAGGATGTGCTGGAACATTTAGACGAGACTTTCGACCCGGAGACATCAAGCCATGTCATCATGCTGTATATGGAAAAGGTTGGCGACCCGCAGCGTTTGCTCAAGCATAGCCGTAGCCTTATTAACAAGGGCTGCCATATTGCCGCAATCAAGAGCGGTGGCAGTGCAGCCGGTAGCCGTGCTGCCTCGAGCCACACGGGTGCTTTGGCCACAAATGATGCCGCTGTCGATGCTTTGTTCCGCAAGGCAGGTATTGTCCGTTGCCAGAACCGTCAGGAGCTGACCACGGTGTGCGGTGTGTTCATGTATCCTGAAATCAAGGGCAACCGTTGCGCAGTTATCACTCATGCAGGCGGTCCTGCAGTTATGTTGACCGACGTGTTGAGCAACGGCGGCATTGAGGTGCCGAGTCTGAAAGAGCATCCCGCCAGCCCCGCCTTGTTGGAGAAACTGTTCGGCGGTTCATCGGTGGGCAATCCTATCGACTTCCTCGCCACGGGTACGGCTGAGCAACTGGGTTATATTATCGACACGGTGGAGAACGAGTATACCGACATCGATTTCTCGGTGGTTATCTTTGGTTCGCCCGGACTGTTCTCGAACCGCGAGGTGTATGCCCTGCTTGACGAGAAGATGAAGACTTGCAAGAAGCCGATTTTCCCTGTATTGCCTTCGATTATCAATGTGAAGGACGAGATTCAGGAGTTTATTGACCGCGGCAACATCAACTTCCCCGAGGAGTGTGTGCTCGGCAACGCCATTTGCAAGGTGTACAATACTCCCAAGCCCCAGCCTGAGAATGTGGAGCAGCCTGCTATCGATGTGGCTCGTATCCGCAAGACTGTGGATCGCTGCGAGAGCGGATATATGGAGATAGCCGATTACAACGAACTGCTTGATGCAGCAGGAATCAGCCGCAAGAAGAGTGTGGAAGTGTCGAAGGTAGAGGATGCCATCGCCTTTGCCAAGGAGGTGGGATGCAGCAAGGATGTCCCCTTGGTGATGAAGGTCGTTGGTCCCCTGCACAAGAGCGATGTGGGTGGTGTCACCCTCGGCGTGAAAGATCTTGAGACCGTCGAGAAGGAGTTTAACCGCCTGATTGTCATTCCCGAGACTTACGCTGTGGAGATGTATCCTATGCTGGATGGTACGGATGTGTATATCGGAGCCATTAAAGACCCGAAGTTCGGCCATCAGATTTTCTTCGGCTTGGGCGGTATCTTCATTGAAGTGCTGAAAGACGTGCAGAGTGCGCTGGCTCCCATCAGTGCCGCTGAGGCCAAGGAGGCTCTTACCAAACTGCGCGGTTATAAGATTCTGCAGGGTGTTCGTGGACAAGAGGCCGTGAATATCGACCTTTATGCCGATCAGATTGCCCGTGTGAGTGCACTGGTTCAGGCAGCCCCGGAGATTGCCGAGATGGATCTCAACCCGTTGCTGGGCAATCCGCGTTATGTAACCGCTGTGGATGCCCGTATCCGTTTAGAAAAGTAGTTTTATGATTATGTTTATAGAGAAGTAGTTTTATGGTTATGTTTGGGAGGGCGTCGTGATGACGCCCTCTTTTTTCTCTGGGTTATCCAATATTGTACGCTTCGAACTGCGAGAATTTTTAGATTTATTGATGTTTTTTTTTGCACATGTTTTGGCTGTTGAGAAATAAAAAAAAGCTCCTGAGCAGGAACTATTTATATCTTCCCCATGCATCATCAGTATGGGGTAGAACAAGACAATGAGAGTGCATGCCGGAGGCACGCACTCTCGTATAATCACAGTCCTATTTCTTGGACGATTGGGGTTTTCCTGGCCAATTGAATGAATTATCGTTGTCGGAACCAGGGTAATAAGGGCCTTTCCACTGACTTGGGTCGTATTCAGGCAGAGGTTCATCCCATTTCTTGAAATAAAAATCGGCTTCGGCTTTGCGTCTTCTTACCAACCCATCAACAACTTTTCCATCAGCATTGACCCATTTTGCAAATTCGTCTTTGATGGTTTTGTCGTTAGGATTGTTGTTGACTTTTTTCAACAGGGTTGATCTGCCTAAGTTGAGGGCACCCACATTGTAGGTGAATGAGATCAATGCGTCTTTCTGATTGGGGTTTATCTGGGCAGTGACCAGTTTCTCAACAGAGGCTTCATAGGATTTAACCATGTTTTTTAAAAGTTCTACAGCTTCCTCCTTTGATTTGAGTTTGTCGCCTTCTTTAACTTTCGACCCATCGAGATAATGAGTGGCTCCGTAACCGATAGTCCATTTTCCGGCAGGACATTTATACGCGGTCAGTTTGCAGCCTTCGAATTTCATGATAAGTGCAAGTCCTTCGTCTGTCATAGCTCTTTGTTTTTAGGTTTGTAATTTATTTTTTAAGTTTGTTATTTATTTCCCATGTTTCTTTTAAATGAACATATAGGTGTGTTTTATATATATATATAATGAAAATCAATTTCTTATCTAAAACATCTAAAATGTATATCAATGTTGCAAAGTTCGTAAAAAAAAATGATTGTTACAAGTATTTTCTTAAAATTTTTGAAAATAAATGCAAAAACATGTTTTTATAGGGGAGCTTTAACGGGATTTTCGGGCATTGAAATTATTATTTTGATGTCAATTGTATTTGATATGCTTTAATGGTAGTTGTACCCTTGAAGTGGTCTGTGTTTCAAAGAGACTGCAGGTGATTCGTACTCATGTGATGAGATTAAATAATAACTTTATATAAAAATAATTTCGTCATGTCGCGAAAAGTTAGTATCTTTGCAGTCGGAAAATAGTGCTTGAAACAATAGCATGAACATCATATTATTAGAAGATAAAAACATATAATTAATTCAATCACACACAAACTATGTCAATCATTAAACCTTTTAAGGGATTCCGCCCGCCCGTCGACATCGTCGAGAAACTGGCCTCACGTCCCTATGACGTATTGAACTCTGAAGAAGCCCGCGTTGAGTGCGAGGGCAACCCCTACAGCCTGCTCCATGTGACTAAGGCTGAAATTGACCTCCCCAAAGGCACTGACGAACATTCGCCCGAAGTGTATCTTCAGGTGGTCAAGAACTACAATCTGTTCAAAGACCTCGGCTGGCTGGTCAAGGATGAGGAGGAAAAGCTCTACATCTATGCCCAGAGCATGAACCCCAAGGATGCCGACGCCAAATGGCAGTACGGTATTGTGGCTTGCGCCTATAGCGAGGACTATGTGAACAAGGTCATCAAGAAACATGAGCTTACCCGCAAGGACAAGGAAGAGGACCGTATGAAACACGTCCGCATCACCAACGCCAACGTGGAACCCGTTTTCTTTGCCTACCCCGCCATCGCCCGTATTGACGAGATTGTGGCCGGTGTGACTGCTAAGAAACCCATCTATGACTTTATCGCCAAAGAGGATGGTTTCGGCCACCGCTTCTGGGTCATCGATGACAAAGCCACTATTGCCGAGCTCGTCGACATTTTTGACAAGCAGGTTCCCGCCATGTACATCGCCGACGGTCACCACCGTAGTGCTGCCGCCGCTCTCGTTGGACAGGAGAAGAAAGAGCAGAACCCCAAACACACTGGCAAAGAAGAGTACAACTACTTCATGACTGTCATCTTCCCCGACAATCAGCTGAATGTTATTGACTACAACCGTGTTGTCAAGGATCTCAATGGTCTCAGCAAGGAGCAGTTCATTGCCGCTGTTGGCGAGAGCTACGATCTGCAGGACATGGGCACCGAAATCTACAAACCCGCCAAACTGCACGAGCATAGCATGTACCTCGACGGTCACTGGTACAAGATGACTGCCAAGCCCGGCACCTACAATGACAATGACCCCATTGGCGTGCTCGATGTCACCATCCTCTCCAATCTCGTCCTCGACAAGGTTCTCGGCATTAAAGATCTCCGCACCGACAAGCGCATCGACTTCGTTGGTGGCATCCGTGGTCTTGGTGAGCTGAAACGCCGTGTTGACAATGGTGAGATGAAGGTCGCCTTCGCTCTCTATCCTGTGAGCATGAAGCAGATTATTGACATTGCCGACACTGGCAATATCATGCCCCCGAAGACCACATGGTTCGAGCCCAAGCTCCGCTCTGGCCTCGTGATTCACGAACTCTGTTAGTCAATTTTGAATTGAGAAGATGTTGATAAGTTGATAAGTTAATATGGCGCAAGTCGTATAAATTTATCAACTTATCAATGTTTTAATGATTCCCGACAGGTCTCAATTTTCAATAATTATTTATTCTCAATATTCAACAATATTCAACAATCCTATGAAAAAAACAATAACCCTTATTGCAACCGTGCTGCTTATAGCGGGAACCTGTTTTTCACAAAACCACATCCTCCGCACTTTTGAAGGGAAAAAAATCCCCGCCAAGCACGTCAAATCAATCCCCCTGACCACCAAACACGTTGCCAATCCTTTTGGCTCAAAAAGTCCAGGCGACACCATCACCAGCTTCCCCTGGATCGAAGACTTCGAAGACACTAACACTATTTCGGGATATACTTTTATCGATTACGACAACGACGGATTCAACTGGTGGTTAGGAGCTAGCGAGGAATACGCCCATTCAGGCGAGACAATGGTTGTTTCCGAATCATTCGATGTCGATGCAGGAGAATTGTCCCCCGACAACTGGATGATACTGCCCACATTCGTAATCCCCGTCGACTCCACCAATATGGCCCTCTTTTGGTATGAAGGGACACCATCTAATTTTTTTACCGAATACTATAGTGTCTATATAGATACCACCGGACGCACCGTTGCAGACTTTCTTGCCACCACCCCCGTTTTTTCAGACTCCACATCAGGCAGTTGGGTAAGAAAATCCGTCGACCTTAGCAGCTATGCGGGAAAAACCATCAACGTCGCCTTCCGTCACCACAACGTCACCGGCGAGTATTACCTGTTCATCGATGACATCAAAGTCAGCAATATCGAAATACCCAATCTGGCCATTCGTGGCCCGCGTACTATCCGTGTGGGCGACACCGTCGTCTATACTGCTCTTGTCGATGCTCCATGCACATTGTCATGGTCCCTCTCTGCCGACTACAGCCTCGAAGAGGGCAACACCATGACTGCAGTATGGAACACCGCAGGAACATACACCGTGATAGTCACAGCAACCAATGTCAGCGGTTCAGTCAGCGACACCTTCTCTGTCGAAGTTATCAATTGCGAGCCCATAAGCACATTCCCCTTTGTCGAGAACTTCGAGACCGGTATCCCCTGTTGGAAAATGGTTTGTGACGACCCCAACAACCCCAACGAATTTGGTCTTGTGGAGACCGATGGAGCCATTGAAGGAAACAGCATGTTCAAATTCTCCAGTTGGGTAAGAGCCATCGACTACAACCAATACCTCATCACCCCCGAACTCCAAATACCCGCATCCGGCGATTTCATGCTTAAATTCTACTATTATGCCGATCGCTCGACCGAATCCTTCAAAGTCCTTGCCTCGACAACCAACGACAACTTCAACTCCTTTACCCAAGTGCTGTGCGATTACGAAGTAACCATACCCGAAGAGCCCTGCGAGGTAACCGTCTTCCTGCCAAACAGCACAAAATACATCTGCATCAACTATTATACCGAATATGGCTATAACCTCTATATCGACCAACTGAGTATAGAACCTCTTAGCGTACCTAACGTAACCCTCGATGGCCCTGCCGAAATAGGCACCGGCAACGAAGCCACCTTTATTGCCACCAGCAGCCTTGCCGAGAGCTATGCCTGGACTGTCGATGGCACCCCTGTCTCCGAAACCAGCGCAATTCTCACCCACACCTTCACCACCGCCACCCAACACACCGTCTCTGTAACCGCTATCAACCACATCGGAACCAGCGAACCTGCCACCATCACAGTCGACGTCTTTAGCTGCGATGGCATCACCCTCCCCTATGCCCCCGACTTCACCGAAGGTCTACACTGTTGGACCAACACAAGTCTGGAAGAAGAGGGGCTGGGATGGTTCACCAGCCAGGAAGCCTTCGAGAGCGACCCAATCGGACAAGTCCTTTCCATGTCGGCATTCTCTTTTTGGGGCATGATGTTCGACGAGACCGTCGACAACTGGCTCAAAAGCCCCCTCATCGCCATGCCTGCAGGCGTAAACGGCATGATTAGCTGGAAAGTCCTGCCCTATGCAACCGACTATCCAAACGACCACTATGGAGTGTATGTCATCGACCAAAATGACGAGCCCACCCTGCTGTTCGAAGAGACACTCACTTCCGCCATCACCGACTTCGAGCAGCGCACCGCTGCCATCCCATCCTCCATCACCGGCAACTTCCGCATCGCCTTCCGTCACTACGACAACCCCGGCGACGGCTATGCAATCATCATCGACAGCATCCAGATTGTCGAAACCGTTGGCATCGACAATGTCGAAAACAACACAGTCAACACCTATCCCACCCCCGCCAACAGCATCCTGAACATCACGGGCAACGGCATCCGCAACATACAGATGTTCGATGCCTCTGGACGTTTGATGTTGGAAAGCACCACTGGTGGCAGATACGACATCGGCAACTTTGCCAACGGCGTTTATATTGTCCGTGTGACAACCGACAACGGAATAAGCACCAAGAAAGTGGTGAAACACTAAGCCTGTCACTCAGACTGAACACTGAACCCTTCAAAAACTCGCCAGCATAACGTTGGCGAGTTTTTTTTCAAAAAAGTTGTCATGTAAGATAAAATGTGTATTTTTGCAATCCAAAAGAAACACAATGGAAATGAAAAAGACAAAGACTTTATCAATGCTCGCCGTCATCATCCTTCTCGGTGCGAGCGTAATCAGTTGCAAACAAAAAGGAATGGAAAACCTCGAAGAGTCGCAGGCCGAAACAACCACCGACACGAATCCCATGATGGAACAGGACCATGACGAGTTTCTGGCAGCTATCGAAGCCTACCTAATGACAATTGGCAGACAGTATGCTCCAGGCGAAGTATGCATTCCGAGCTACACCGTCGTAGCCATCAACGATAGCGACACCAACTACACTCGTGCATGGGGCGACTGGTGGGTGTTCAACTACAACATCGTGGGCGACACACTCAAGTGCGTCTCCGGAGGCAACCATCCCGGCCTGATGTACCTGAAGCAGAACAACACACATGAATGGTTTGTGTCCTCCTTCGACCAAGTGGAAGACGGCTCACGCAACCTTCCCAGTGCCAAGCGCATCTTCGGCGAATACTATGATACATTCCACAAGATAAACAGCGACCAGCATCACCGCGACTCCGTACGCCTCACACAGGTGGCATATTACGTACAGAAACACAACCTCCCCGTCACCATGCTCCAAGACTACGGCTGGCCCGCCGTCGAACTGCCCCTAAACCAATAGCCCCATGACAACAATCCTACTGCTGGCACTCCTTGCCGTCGTCGTCTTTTATTTCTATCACAAGACAGGCTCTGGTAAAAACAATATCAAGGAGCTCTCCAATACCTCCGTCGACCGCGTCATCCGCGTCTACGACATGGATAAAGAGCAACTGAAAAAAGCCATTGATAGCTTCTCCGACATCAGCGAAAACGAGGGAATCACCTCCATCACTCCCGAAGGCGACAACCAATTCCGCCTCACCTTCAACCCATCTCTGGACTACATCGGAATGTGCTACTGGGTCAATTCCCTCACCTACTCCGACGAGAGCGTACAACGTCGCTTCCTTGTCCGCGGCTGGTACCCCTTCGGCGAGGTACAATTAAACGGTGAACTCCAACCCTTCTGCAATCAGACCGTGATGATATACGTCGACAAAGACGACACCGAACACGACAACGTCTCCTTCGTCACTCCCGACGGCAAGCACTACCTACAGCCATTCTCCATCGGCAACAACTTGAAGCCCCTCGACAGCGGAAATGAGAAATATATACCCATGAATGAATAATAATGTGTTAACTCGTGAACGTGCTAATACTTGAATGCTTAAGGGAACTTCTATAAATCACCTCGGAGAGGTGAGACCTTTAATAACACGGTACAAGCCGAAGGCGCTGTGCCGTGACAATCAGTAACTATGGTAAAGCGTCCCGAAAGGACGCGACAGTGAAAACGAATTAATAGAACCAACCTTTATAAATTGAAAATTGGAAAATGAAATGAAAGTGAAAAGAATGTGTTAACGTGTAAATCGATTAACGAATTAACGAAATAACGCATTCAAAGTTCTCAATTCTCAATTCACCAAGTTCTCAATTTTCAAGCAATCAAAGACAATCAATCATTATGAAACGCCATATACACCCGTTCCCATTCCTACTTGTCGTCACACTGTTCTACCTTCTTACAGGCTGCACCAAAGAACCCATCCCCAGCCCCGACAGCCACAACGATGAAGCCTACATCACCGACTCGGTGCACTACGCATCCGACCACATGATGGCCTACAACTTCGTCTACCCCTCCACCGACCCCGACGGCAACCCCGTGATGCTCTCCGGCACCATCACCCTTGGCGACAAAATCGTTCGCCATCAGCCCGCCAAAGGACTGGCTCTCTACAATCACTTCACCGTCTATCGTGCCGACCAATGCCCCTCGCGTGGCGACCTCAGCATCCAAAAAGTCATGGCTCGCAGCCCCCTCATCACCATCTCACCCGACTACTACGGCTTCGGCATCACCGAGTCCAAGCCACAGGCCTATTGCATCTCTGCCGCCAACGCCCAGAGCAGCGTCGATGCACTCATTGCTGCCCGCAAACTTCTCACCAACATGGGCTACTGCTGGGAGAGCCACCTCTTCAACTGCGGCTATTCCCAAGGTGGACAGACCGCCATGGGCGTCGTCAGGCTCGTTGCTGAACATTATCCCGACATCCATTTCGACTATACCTTTGCCGGAGCAGGATCCTACGACATCCCCACAACCTATCGACAGTTCATTCTGGACTCCATCTCCGGAATGCCCTCCACAGTCATCAGCGTCCTGCTGGCCTATAACCATTTCTTCCGCCTAGGTATCCCGCGCGACAGCATCTTCATCGAGCCCCTCCTCAGCCACATCGACGACTGGGTGCTCAGCAAACGCTACACCCGTCAGGAAATCGACGCCTTTGTCGGCACACTCGTCGTGTCCGAATACGTCACACCCACCATGCTCGACCTCCAGTCCTCCATCTCACGACGATTAATCGCCACCATGCAGACCGACAACCTGTGCCAAGGCTGGACACCACGTCCCCTCGAACCCATCTATCTCTTTCACAACACACAGGACATCACTGTCCCGGCCGTTAACACAACCAATCTCTATAACTACCTCACCTCACACGGTGCCACCAACATCACGCTCGACATCGACGATTACGGCAGCTCCGATGTGCTCCCCGCACACGTAACCGGTGCCCTCTACTTCATGATGCACTCCGTCCAAACCATTGCCGACATCCTCGGCATCGAGCCCTGGAGCATTCTCTGAGTCACCCTGACATTCATACCAAAGAACCCCCGCCATCAACATCGGGGATTCTTTATTCCAAATCGGTCATTAGGGTTTATCCCAAATCGGCCATTAGGAAACCGAAAACTCCTACGGTTTAACTGCCGAATCGTGCAATGCACGAGGAAAACCCCTGCCCCGTACCTTCTTCTGCCTACCCGCCCTGCCCCATGGTGCGGCAACGTTTTCCCATCGCTACGGAGAGGGGCCGTTCAATCCTGTATCCTTATAGTATTGTTATAGCATCGTTACTCGATATGATAACGGAAAACAAGCCGGGAAGCAGGCAATATCGAGCCGAGATTGAACGGCCCAAGTGGGCCGTGCGTGCCGTCAGCTGAGTGCGGTTATCCCGATTGATAAGTCGGCTAATGACCGATTTGGGTTTAATACAGCAGCAGATTTATTTGACAAGCTAATCAGTTTAACCAGCAAAAATCTGTCAAGCGATTTCAGGAAAACACAAGATGATATGCCTGGCCTGCTTAACAAAAAAATTTTTGGAGATTCATTACATCGCTTTGAAAGTTCAGTTCGAAACAACTTTTCTGTGCCTGCATCGATAATGCCATCAGACACATCATACTTAATAAAAACAGTTTTTTCATTGTCAAATGAATAACATTTAAGAAGTCCGCGCTCAAACCGATTGCAAAGATACGACTTATTTCTTATATAAGTAAAAAAACTCTCTTGTATCGGCAAAAAGTTGTATCTTTGCAGCATGTTTTGACATTGAATCCCGCCGATAATGGAGATAGACATTCTTTTGGAATACTGTGACCGGGAGCAGCTGCGGCGATGGCTGGAGGAAAACCACACCTCTGCACACCACTGCTGGGTGGTTACCTATCGGGGCAAAGTTCCTAAACCCAACGCACTCCCCTACCTCACCGTTGTTGAGGAGGCTCTCTGTTTCGGCTGGATTGATTCCACCCTCAAGCGGCTGCCCGACGGACGACTGGCGCAACGTATCTCTCCCCGCCGCAAAAACAGCCACTGGACAAATACAAATCTCGCCCGGGTCCTCGACCTCGAGCAACGAGGCCTGATGACCCCAGCCGGGATACAAGCCGCTGCAAGAAACAAAAACAATTAAAAATCAACAATACCATGAAAAGAAACATTATCAAAGCCACCGCTGCCATTCTGTCATTGTTCTGTGCCGCCTGCGGCCATAACAGCAACCAAACCGAACCAGCCGACACAAGTGCCGAACAGAACTTCACCTCCAATATTGAAGGCGTTACAGTTAAAGACGGCATATCAAAATACCATCTCAATGGCGAATGCACCATTGATGGCGATGTAATCATCGGCATACAAGACCGCGCCAGCGAGATGTCTATCGACCTGTTTAAAGGCTCCTACAACGACAGCATTCTTCAAACCCTGCTCCCCGAAGGTGGCTCAAAGTCAGCCATCAACGTCTTCCTGTTTAACAACCCACAGCATAATATCCTCTTCGACGCAGGACTCGGTGCCCAATCGGGGGGCACTCTCATGGACAAACTGGATACACTCGGTCTGAAACCCACAGACATCGACGCAGTATGCCTCACCCACCTCCATGGCGACCATATCGGCGGACTGCTGGCCAAAGGCAAAGCCGCCTTCCCCAAAGCAACCCTATACCTCTCGCAGAAAGAGTTTGACTCCTGGAGCGACCAAGGCGCCATGTCCAAACAGAACGATTTGTGGAAACAGGTGCAGTCGGCCTACAAGGGACGCATCAAGACCTTTGCCGACCGCGACACCATCATTGATGGCCTAGTTGCAACCATCCCGGCTCCCGGCCACACACCCGGTCATACTGTCTATCAAGTAGGCAATTGCCTCATTGCCGGCGACATCATCCACTCAGAAGACCTCCAGCTTCAGCATCCCGACTTCTGCGCCAGATACGACAACGACCCCGCCACTGCCGTCAAGACAAGAAAAGAAATTCTACAATACGCATCCACCAACAGACTCCTGTTTTGCGACGCCCACTGCTACGACCACTTTATCCAGCTATAAACCCACTTCCACCTAACTCGGAGTAAAAGAACTACGGCAGAAGAACGTCAAAAGCCCGGGCGAGAAGTTCTCGTCCGGGCTTTGTGTTTATTTCTGTCCCACTATGCATCACTGCTTGTGGGAGAGTGCTTCCGCAAAAATTTCTTTGCCGTAGGGGGTGAGTGTGGCGTTTGTTTCAAGCCATGCAACGGGCATCTCAACAAAGAGCATGCCACAGGCATAGCACTGCACACTGTAGGTGTTGTAAAAGGCAGTGATGGTGGTTCGATTGCTGTCGATGGTGAAACCGTCGGGCGGCGGCAGACGGTGTTGATATTCACCGTCGATACATTCCGCTGTGTTGCCGTTCTCACGATTTGACGGCACCTCGTCAAGCGCACGAAGCAACAGCAGGCCGCGACCGGTGGTGTCCATCAGGTCACACAAATGAACAATGCGGTCGGTGGCACGATCAACAATCAGCGTACGGTAGCCATTGATGCCGTGTGCGGCAAAGACCACATAATACTCATCGTTTACCGAGAAATGCAGCAGGTTGCGGTCTTGCCGCACTTCGCCGTTGACTGTGGCATAGTTATGAGGGAAAAACCGTACTGAATCGAGTTTGAGACGTTGGATCGCAGAGCCTTGAGGAAAGAGATCGTCATCTTCCACCCATGTACGGGAAAGAAAATGCCTACCAGCATCCTGCAAAGAGGTGGAGGTACTGTCGCCAAAAGCCATCAGACTGAGCTCGGCACGGACTTGTGGTGAAAAACCACTGATGTCGGGCCAGGCAAGGGTGAATTCGTTCTCCACGTCGAGGTACACATCATTAAGTAGAGGAAGAGCTTCGAGGGCTTTGATTTCGAAACAACTTTTGCCTTTGAGCATGTGGATGGGCAACGGCTGAAAAGATTCTTCCTGGGGAGTAGGCTGGTGGCAGGCAACAAGCAGCAGTATTGCTGCAATAGAAGTGAATGTCAACTTTTTCATTGTAGTTATTTATTGTAAAGGTTCAACCAGTGTGCTATTGTTCGGGAACGATAGCAAAATAGGTCAGTGGCTCGGTGGCGGAGGCGTTGATAAGACTGTGCGAATGGCCTTTGGGGCAGTAGTGGCACTGGCCGGGGCTGAGTAGTTCTTCGCCGTCGTCGTAAAGACAGCGGGCCTGTCCGCCGAGGATGTAGATTATCTCGCTGCTGGTGTCGTGGCAGTGGTAGCCGATGGTGCAGCCGGGTTCGAGACAGCCGAGCATGATTTTGTTCATACCGTCGAAAAAGATGCGGGACTTGGTGTCACCTTCGCCGCCCTTGAAGTGGGGCATGACGCTTAATTCAATGTTTGAGAAGTCGATAACCATGGTGTGTATGATGTTGTTTGAAGGACAAAGATACATATTTTTTTTTGATGACATACTTTTTTTCGCGCGTGGGCGTTAAGTAGGCTGTTTTAAAGAACCCTACAATTTATTGTTATGTTATTGATTGACGAGAAAGAGACTTCGCTGCTGACGGCAGCGGCCATGGGGAACGGCAAGCCTCCCGAGCTGCCTCCCGACGAGTTTGCACAGAATCTGCACACCACGGACAGCATCACCCGCACGGTGGCGGACAGCCTGAAGAATATGGATTTGAGCGACTTGAAGGGCGTGGTGACGGGCGAAAACACGTTACTGCGCGACGGTTTGAGAGAGCTGACCGAGATGACAGTGGGCTTTGTGCCCAAGCTGCTGGTGGCCATCCTGATCCTGTGGGTGGGCATGAAGCTGGCGAAGATGGTGCGCAAGCTGATTGTGAGGGCGTTGGAGCGCCGAAATGCCGAGCCGTCGTTGAAGTCGTTCCTCGGGTCGCTGGTGGACGTGCTGCTGAAGGCCATGATTATCATCATGGCGATGGATGTGGTCGGCATCAAGGCCACCTCGTTCATTGCTTTGTTGGGTGCCATGGGTCTGGCCATCGGTATGGCGTTGCAGGGCACACTGCAGAACTTCGCCGGCGGTGTGATCATCCTGCTGATGAAACCTTTCAAGGTAGGTGACTATATCGAGTGCGGTCAGTTCAAGGGCTATATTCAGGAAATCCGCATCTTCCACACAGTGATGCGTCCCTTCAACGGTCGCACGATTGTGATACCCAACAGCGAGCTGTCGAACAAGAGCCTTATCAACCACACCAAGGAGGAGAATATCCGTCTGGACGTGGTGGCCAGCGTGGCCTACGGGTCGGACCTGGAGAAGGTGAAGGAGGTGCTGATGGAGGTGATCAACAACGAGCCGCTGATCCAGACCGAACCCAAAGCACCGGTTGTGGCCGTGAGCGAGCTGGGGAACAGCTCGGTGGACTTGTCGATGTGGATGTGGGTGAAGGTGGAGGACTACTGGACGGTGTGGCTCCGCATCCGCGAGAACATCTACAACGCGTTCTACCGTAACAACATCACCATTCCGTTCCCGCAAATGGATGTCCATATTGCGAGCGACAGCAGAAGTGAGAGAGTTGAGAATTGAGAATTGAGAATTGAGAGTTGAGAATTGAGAATAACAAGATGTTAATATGTTGCGAGCCGTATAAACATATCAACTTATCAACGTATCAACATATAAACATATCAACAAATTAAGACTACACTGAATAATGAAGAAGATTCTGATTATATGGGCAGCCGTCATGCTGCTGCTGGCTCCCGGCAGGCTGGGGGCGCAGGAGTCCGCGCAGCTGCGCCTGTCGGATTCGGCATACGCCAGCATCCTCACCTGCGGTGCGGGCGAGGAGTTCTACACCTCTTTCGGGCACACGGCCATCAGGGTTTACGACCCCGCCATCCATCTGGACGTGGTGTACAACTATGGCACCTTCGACTTCGACACGCCGCATTTCTACTGGACTTTCACCCTGGGCAAACTGAACTATTGCCTGAGCCGCACCAGCTTCGACGCCTTTATGTTCGAATACCGTACCGAAGGCCGCGCGGTGTGGGAACAGCGCCTGCGCCTGACCAACCAAGAGGTGAACAACCTGTTTGTGATGCTTGAAACGAACTACCTGCCCGAATACAGGTATTATAAATATGATTTCTTCCGCGACAATTGCGCCACACGTGTGCGCGACATGGTGCGCGACTGTCTGTGTCACCGAAACCTCAGTCCGGAGTGTACCGCCGACACCAATCGCTCTTACCGCGACATCCTGTACCGCTCTACCGAGCGGACGCTGCTGTGGTGGCGGCTGGGGATAGACATGGCTCTGGGCGTCCGCTGCGACCAGCGATGCAGCAACTACGAATATATGTTCTCGCCTTTGGAGATGATGAAGCAGTTCGACACCATGACGGTGAGCGACACCCGCCAGCCGTTGGCCGAGCCTGCCACCGTGCTGCTGTCCGAAACGCGCACGCCTCCGTCACGCAGTGTGTCCCCCACCCTGCTGTTCTGGGTGGTGTTCCTGGCCGTGATGTGCTTCACGCTGCTGGAGTGGCAGAAGGGATGGAGCCTGCGTTGGTTCGACCGCACTCTCTTCTCCATCGCTGCCATTTTCAGCTTGATGGCGCTGTTCCTGTGGTTCTTCACCGACCACTATTGCACCAAGGTGAATCTGAATGTGCTGTGGGCATCGCCGCTGTTCGTTTATTTCGCCATCAGGCTGCAGAAGAGCAACCGGGTGGTCGTGTTCATCCAGCTGGCCATGCTTTTTGCCGCCATGGTGATGACCCTGGGGCCCTTGCCCCAACATCTCAACGCCGCCCTGTTCCCCATCTCGCTGACCCTGGCGCTACGCCTGATTTCGAACACACGGAGGGGAATTGAGAATTGAGAATTGAGAGTAGTTTATATGTTATGTTGCTAGTCGTATAAACGTATAAACATATCAACATATCAACGTATCAACGTATCAACATATCAACAAGGAGCCAATCAGAACCTGTATCCTGCATATACCAGCACCTTGCTGTCGAATACTGAGGAGTGCATGCCGTCGTCGTGTCCTCGCCAACAGTTGTTGACTGTGCAGATGATGCCGGCCAGCCAACGGGGACTGATGTTGTAGAATCCCGCCAGCCTGAGCACTCCCGCCACTGAGAGATGGGTGGCACGTGCGCTGGTCTGCAGGTCGGCGACGGTCTGACGATAGGCTGCGCGCTGCTCCTCGGTCCAGTCGGAGATCGACCCGTTGGGGTTCATGTCGATTTTGTTGTAGTATGCCCAGCGCAACATGGGTAGCACCGATGCATGAATCATCCACTTGCCGTCGTCCAGCACCTTGTTGTAGGCGTACCCGATGCCTACAAGGATATTGTGGCTCAGGTGATGGAGGGTGTCGGCGAAATATTTCGCAACGGTATCAAACTGGTCGAAGAAGTCTTTGTCGAATCCGGTATAGGTGGCGTAGTAGGAGACGCCTGCAATGGCGCTGCCCGCACTGCGTTTCTGCCAGGTGGTCTGCGAGATGGCCGAGGCATAGGAGAAACGCTTGGCGTTGAAAACAATGTAGGAGTTGATTTCGAGCAGTATCATTTCCGGTCCTATGGCGGTTTTGTACTCACCCAACTGGGGACGGACACTGCCGATGTCGACCCAATCGATGGTGCTGTGGAGGCGGCTGAAATAGTCGAGTTTGATATCGAACCCCACCACGCGTCCGTAGGAAGAGAAGGTGAAATAGAAGTCGGACTTGTTGCTGAGCCGGGGGCCGAATCTGAGTCCCCAGCCACGGTAATAGGCCCCCAGGGCCAGCTTGGAGGAGAGTCCGGTGCTGTTGTGGATGCGGCAGTACGAGTCGCCGGAAAGATTGGGCAGATGGAGGGAGAGGTTGGTGAACGCCATGGTGCCATAGACCCCTGCCACCCAAGGGTATTCACGGGGGAAATCGACATAGCCGGGTTCGTATCCCATCAGCTGGGCACGCTCCCGCCAACGGCTGAACCAATTCCACGTGGAGACAAAGAAATTACGGCGCACCGTCGTGTCGGCCTTCTGTGGAGGGGGCGTCGAAACGGTGTCCTGTGCCTGTCCGCCGAAAGCGGATAGTAGCATGATTGTCAGCAATATTGCCAGATAATATTTTCTCATATACATGTTGCAAAGGTACATTTTTTTCTTATATTAAATAATTCGCACTGCCCAATCCACAAAAAAAGTGTATCTTTGCATTTTGAAACAACGAGACAAAAAACATCCAATATGAAGTACAAAGCACTACTCATCACTGCTGTGCTGACGGCCTTGGCGTTGCCGGCTGCAGCCCAGCACAAGACCGTCCTCTACGACAGCACGTCGGTGGTCATGGAGGAGAGCGGCCTCAGCCATGTAATCAATCATCAGCGTATCCGCGCCAACGACTTTGCCGGGTGCAAGGAGCTGGCCACCGTCAAGGTGGACTACGACCCCCTGTCGGCTTACGTCGAGTTCCGCCAAGTGTTGCTGCATCACGCCAACGGCACCGTGGAGGATGTGTTGCTGCGGGTATACGACTATGTCGCCCCGGCACGTCTCATCTATTGGGGTGCCAGCCAGAAGATGGTGCAGATAGGCCATCTCGACCCGGGCGACGAAGTTGAATTCGTCACCTACCGCAAGGGCTTCACCTATGCCCTCCTCGGCGAGAACGACGACGACAAGTACATCCCGCCCATGCGTGGCCATTTCTACGACATCGTCCCCTTCTGGAGCGAGTCGCCCGTCAACAAGAAAGTCTATCAAGTCGACGTGCTCACCGAGAAGCACCTCCGTTTCGAGCTTTACAACTGTCCCGCCGAACAGGGATGTGGCGTGCGGATAGACAGCATGGTGAACGGAGACCGCACGGTCTACACCTTCACCAAAGATAACATCACCCCGCTGAAACGCGAGCCGAGGGCTTTGGCCAACAACGACATCCAGCCCAAACTGCTGCTCAGCACCAGTCCCAACTGGCAGGCCAAGTCCATCTGGTTCTACGGTGTCAACGAGGACTACGGCAGCTTCGTCCCTACGCCTGAGGTGCAGGCCCAAGTGAACGCACTGGTGCGTGGTGCCAAGACCGAGCACGACAGCATCGCCATCCTCACCCACTGGGTGGCCGACAACATCCGCTATGCGGGCATCAGCATGGGCCCCGGCGAGGGATACACCCTCCACAATGCCCAGATGAACTTCACCGACCGCTGCGGCGTGTGCAAGGACAAAGCCGGCATGCTGGTGTGCATGCTCCGTGCCGCCGGTTTCAAAGCCTACGCCGCCATGACCATGGCCCACGAGCGCATCGACCGCATACCCGCCGACCAGTTCAACCACAGTGTCTGTGCCGTCCAGCACCGCGACGGGTCCTTCGAGATGCTGGATCCCACCTGGGTGCCCAATGTGCGCGAGCTCTGGTCCAGCGCCGAGCAGCAGCAGGGCTATCTCATCGGTCTGCCCGAAGGGGCTGACCTCGCCTATACGCCTGTCTCCGCCCCCGAAAACCACTATGTCCGCATCAACGCCAACACCCAGATTGGACAGGACGGAACGCTCGCCGGCACCATCACCATCACTGCCGAGGGGCAGAGCGATGCCGCCGTGCGTGGTGTCTTCAGCTGCCGCACCGCCGAATGGATGCGCAACATGGAGCTCGAGCTGCTGAAAATAGCCCCTGCCGCCCGCATCACCAAGATCCAACGCACCGACAACGACAGCTATCTGAAGCAACCCGTCAGCATCACCTACCATTTCTCCATCCCCGACTTTGCCGTCATCGACAAGAACACCATCATCTTCACCCCCCTGTCGGCACGCAACTTCTTCAGCCGCGCCATGACGCACCTGCGTTTCGACGCCACCCCCGCAATCCGCACCCAGCCCTTTGCCGATGCCTGCTCGCGCCTGGTGGAAATCAAGGAGACCATCACCCTCCCCGACGAGTACAAGCAGCTCCATTTCCCCTTCATCAACGGTGTGGCCAACCCCGCCGCAAGCTTCGGCTGCCAGTATTGGATGGAGGGCAACACGCTCACCTTTGCCGAGAGCTCGCTCCTGGGCAAACGTGTCTACGACCCCGCCGACTGGCCCAGCTTCCGCCAGGTGGTAGCCAACCAGAAGAAACTGGCCGAGACGCCCGTCATCCTCACCAAATAACCAAGTCCGATAGTTTTAAAATACCCACATCATGAAAAGAACAATGCTTAGCATCATAGCCCTGCTGACGGTTGCCACGGCCTTCGCCCAGAACAAGCAACCCGATGCCGAATACAATCTCATCCGTCGCAGCTACCGCACCGTCGGCGACAGCATCACCGAGATTCGCTTCCACAAAGAGATTGTCCTGCTGCGCAACCGGGCCATCACCGCCTACGCCGACAAGGGCGAGACCTTCATCACCTACAACCCCGACTTCGAGACCCTCACCGTCAACGAGTGCTACACCGTCCGTCCCGACGGCGTGAGAGTGAACACGCCCGACAACGCCTTTGTCCGTCAGCTCCCTTCCGAGTGCGCCGACTGCGGCCGCCTGAACCACCTCACCGAGCTGGCCATCGTCCACACCGCCCTCGAGTACAACTGCACCATCGTGCTCGACTACACCCTCCGTCGTCGCTCCCCCCTGCTGGTCGAGCGTTTCAACCTCAGCCAGGACTGCCCCGTGAAACGCTACGAGATACGTTATGCCGACGGCCATACCGATGTGCATAACAATATCGCACAGACGGTCAACGACCCCTACATGCCCGCTGCCAAGGGCTACGACGTGGAATTCCAGCTGGGTCCCAAGCCCGTCTACACCGCCGAGACAAGCCTTCCCGAAGCCGCCACCCTGCTGGCCTCGCTTAAAGCCAGCGGCAGCAAGGAATACGTCGCCGCCATCCGCGACTGGGTGGTGGACTACGTGACCCTCAATCCTGTCGACCCGGCACGTGTCAACTACGCCATGACCCCCGCCATCGAGGTATTCACCAGCAACTGCGGCACCGCCATCGACAAGACCGGTCTCCTTGCCGCCCTGCTCAACCAGGCCGGATTCCGCGCCTCCATCGTCGACAACAGCCTCAATGTCTTTGGCGACAAACCGCTCGAGGTTGAAGTGACCATCGAAGGACTCAAATACCGTCTCTCCGCCACCGCCAAGACGCCCCTCCTCACCGAAAACGAGAAAGCCGACGCCGCTGCCGTGGCTGCCGCTCCCATCTACATCGACCGCGAGCTGGAATGGAAACCCGACACCATCGTCGAGAACTATGTGTGCATCACCCTCCCCGAGGAGAAAGGCGGACTGCAATTCAACCCCTCACTCCTCAACGCCTCCCGCACCAGCGACCTCCAGGCCCGCGCCACCACCGAATTCTACCACTACACCATGGACCTGCCCAAAGGGGCCAAGCTGATAGGCGGCGACGTGGAATTGGAATACAACCGCAATGTGGGCAGCATCAGCATCATCATCAAACAGAAAGGCAAACGGCTGCTGGTCACCCGCAGCCTGCGTCTGCGCAAAGCCCTCATCACCAAGGCCGACTATTCCGACTTCCGCCAGCTGATGATCGACTGGTACGGTCACCGTCAACTCTTCTTCAGCCTATGAGCGGGGCGCTATGGGCACTGATATGTGCCGCCCTCTGGACCGCGGGCATGCTCTATTTCGACTACCGCAAGAAAAAGAAATAACCAACAGCACACAGGCTCCTGCAAAACCGACACGCAGGAGCCTGTTTCTTTTTGATGCAACCAACATGATATAGGGGACTTCTATAAAAAACCTCGGAGAGGTTTCAGCGGGTACTCCATAGGAGTTTCCGCTTAATAGCCAACGCCATACCCCTCCCAATTATACTCCGTAGGAGTTTTCGGTCTCCTAACGATAAAGCACCATTTCACCACGCCGGTTGCAAGGAACGACAAGCCAGCTGTACTAAAGGGGAAAAAACAACGCCATGGAACCACCCGCCTACACACACCAAGCGACCATCCCAAGCACCCCTCCCGTAGCCGGGCAGACATCGATTTGTTTGCATTGTGACACAGAATTTTTAATAATCTAAAAAAAAAACGTATCTTTGCAACTTTGAAATAGCACGAATATGAAACGATACATCTTGATTCTCACAGCCGTCTTCGCACTGACAGGCAACGCATTGGCTCAGACTTTGGCCTTTGACGACATCGATATGAAGTATGGCTACAAAAACAGTAACGGCATCTGGCAGATACCTCCACGGTACCAAGTGGCCTTTCCGTTCCAACATCAGGACCGCAAATTTGCCGTCGTGAAATACGATGGCCGCTGGGGTTGCATCGACGAAGCCGGCAACATGATTGTCCGCAACATCTTCCACACCCAGGAGGAGGCACAGGAAGCCGGCGACCAGTGGTATACCGCCGAGGAACCCGGCAAATGGATCTATCCCGCCGAGAACCCCGCCGACCACAAATGGGGCTTTGTCAACTACTACGGCCAATGGAAGTACGAACCCGCCTACGAGGGCGCCGGCAAGTACTACGGTCAGGACCCTATGAGCTTCGCCCCCGTCAAGATCGAGGGCCGCTGGGGCTGCATCGACGCCAAGGGCATCCTCATCATCAACAACATCTTCGAGAGCATGGAGGACGCCACCGAGGCCGGCCATCAATGGATTGTGGGCCGTCACTACGACACCTGGCGCATCTCCGTCACCAACCCCAAGAACGTCAACCAGTGGGGCATCGTCAACTATCTCGGCCGCTGGGTGGTCCAACCCCAGTACGCCATGATACGCCAGTTCTCCGGCGAACACAACTACATCTACACCCAGGCCCTGAAAGGTGGCCGCTGGGGCAATATCGACCGCAATGGCAATGTCATTAGCGACTTCATCTTCAGCCGTGAAGAGGACTGTGTCTACGCCCTGTCGCAGATCGAGCACGGCCGCGACATCGACGGATGGCGCCTCCCCGAGATGCGTACCGACACCAACCTCTGGGGATGGGTCAAGGCCGACGGCAGCTGGGCCATCCAGCCCACCTTCCTCGAGGTCTCACGCTTCCCCAACGACACCGGACTCTTCGCCACCGCCAAATGCGAGAACGGCCTCTGGGCAAGCATCCACGAGGATGGCCGACTGCTCTCCAAGCCCGTCTTCACCCTCTCCAGCGAAGCCGCCAAAGCCGGCAAGGAGTGGGACGACAACCAGAAAGGCATCGAAGAGGCCGAGCTGGGCCATTGGCTCTACCCCATCCAGGAGCCCAAGACCGGACACTGGGGCTATGTCGACTTCGAGGGCGAATGGGTCATCCTGCCCCGTCTCGAAGACGCAAAGCCCTTCATCAACACCTGGAACAACCGCGTGGCTCCCGCCAAGGAAGAAGGCCGCTGGGGCTGCATCGACCATACCGGCCAATTCGTGGTGAAACCTATCTACAACAACTCCGCCGACGCCTATGTGGCCGCTCGCCAGTGGGGTGCCAAGAAGAAATTCTAATGGACTACATCATCAAGGACGGCACCGTCGTCAACGAGGGCACCATCGCCAAGCGCGACCTCTTCATCCACGACGGACGGATTGTCGAGAGTGCCTCGGCGTTGCGTAACCCCCAGACCTTTTCGGCCAAAGGGTGCTACGTCATACCGGGCGTCATCGACACCCATGTCCACTTCCGCGACCCTGGGTTCCCCGACAAAGCCGACTTCGCCACCGAGAGCGCTGCCGCCCTTGCCGGGGGTGTCACCTCTGTCATCGACATGCCCAACACCAACCCGCAGACCACCACCCTTGCCCACCTCGAAGACAAAGAGGCGTTGGCCGCCAAGAAGAGTGCCGTCAACTACGGATTCATGCTCGGTGCCACCAACGACAACATCGACGACCTCCTGGCCATCGACCCCCTGCGCTACGCCGCCATCAAGCTCTTCCTGGGCAGCAGCACCGGCAACATGCTGGTCAACAAAGCCGACGTGCTCGACAAGCTCTTCTCCCAAAGCCGCAAGCTCATCGTGGCCCACTGCGAGGAAGAGAGCATCATCCAGGCCAACCTGCGAAACTACAAGATGGAGTTTGCCGGCAAGGAAGGCGAGGACGCCTCCCTGCATCCCAAAATCCGCAACCGCGAAGCCTGTTTCGTCTCCACCTACAAAGCCGTCGAACGCGCCCGCAAGTACAACACCCGCCTCCATGTCGCCCACATCAGCACCGCCACCGAGCTCTCCCTCTTCAGCAACAAAGGCGTCGACGACAAAAACATCACCGCCGAGGTGACCCCCAACCACCTGTGGTTCGACGACCGCGACTATGCCGAGCTGGGCAACAAGATAAAGTGCAACCCCTCCATCAAGAGCAACGACGACCGCATGGGGCTGTGGGGCGGACTCATCGACGGCGTCATCGACACCATCGCCACCGACCATGCACCCCATACCCTTGCCGAGAAAGAGCAGCGTTATTTCGACGCCCCCGGCGGCATCCCCAGCATCCAGCACTCGCTGCAGATGATGCTCGAAGGGCTCTTCAGCCCTGCCGCCTGCCAGCGCGACGACCACGGCGAAGTGCTTAACGAGTGGCTGCCCTTGATAGTCGCCAAGATGTGCCACAACCCCGCCACCATCTTCGGCATCGAAGGACGCGGATTCATCCGTCCCGGCTACCATGCCGACCTCGCCGTCTTCGAGCCCGGCGAGACCGTGGTGACGCGTGAGAGCCTCTTGTACAAATGCGGATGGAGTCCCATCCAGGGGCAGACCCTCCACACACGCCTGCGCCAGGTGTTCCTCAACGGCATGCCTGCCGGACAGAGCACCGCCATGCCTTTGCAATTCGTCAAATAAAAAAACGTCATATCCATACCTTAAAAAACAAAAACATCATCCATCATGAAAAAGTTCATCCTGACATTATTAGCCGTCCTCATGGTAGGAACCAGCCTTAACGCCTGTGGCCGCAAGCGTGTCATCGACCCCGAAGAGCTCCCCAAAGCCGCCACCGAACTGATCCAGAAACACTGGCCCTCGTGCGTCATCGACCTCGCCTATATCGATGGGCGTGAGTACGAAGTGCTGCTCAGCGACGGCACCATTATCGAGTTCAACAACAAAGGCATCTGGAAAGAAGCGAAATGCACCGACGGACTGCCCGTCACCCTGGTCCCCGGCAACATCACCCGCTACGTCGTGGAACGATTCCCCAAACAGCTCATCATCAAATGCGAGAAGATGCGAGGCGGCTACGAAGTGGAGCTGACCAACGGCCTTGAACTGCAATTCGACCTGCAAGGCCGCCTGACCCACGTCGACGACTGACCCCCACACCATCACGAACCACAAGAGGATGTCCCAGCGACACCCTCTTTTTTTATATCAAATCGCCAGTTACAGGAAGGTTTAATTGGGGATATACCACCCTATCCCACCCCGAAAAGGCCAAAGACACACTTTACTAACCCGATGTCGCACAGCCATTTACACTCTATATACTTTCTATGTACTTTCTATTTATTTTCTACATTATTTCTAAGAAAGAAAATAAACACAAAAAGGGCATCAGGAAACCGCCGACACTGAAGGATGTAATGTACGCAAGTCCGTCGGTTGTTACTCCTTTGTATGATTTACTTTATTATTACCTGAATATTAGCTATTATTTAGGTACAGTAATCAAAGGATAAAAAATGGACAGTCAAAGCGTAATGACCAATAAGTGGAAACTCCAAGATAAATAATGGAAGATTAGGGTTAAGGTCAATTGATAGGCTTATGCTTTGTGCTTTCCCTCGATTAGCGGGAGCAATCAATTGTCACCTTATGCACTTTCTGCATGTATGCGGTGTCGCCGCAATTGATAATGAGCATATACACCTTGTCGGGCAGGAAGCCTATGTCCATCGAACTGTCATGGGTAGAATATAATATTTTCCCATCAAGGTCCATCACGCTGACGCTTTCGACACCATCGGCCTTGACCGTCAGTCTGCCCGTTGTGGGGTTGGGATAAACGGCCGGCCTTGTCGCTTCCAATGGCTCAATCCCTACCTGATTAGCCATGACAGCACGGATCATCCACGATTTATCGTACGCCGGATTGCCGAGGTCATACTCATACAAGGGGAACCACACATTGCCATCAGCCGACACCCTGCAGCTGTTCGGGTCGCCGGCATAGGCCTCCACCGATGGGGCAAAATCGTACATCGTGGAGAAGGTAACCCACAGGTTTCTCATCCCGTCCACCTCCAAGGCACCGCAGTCAATTCGATTCCAACCGGCATCGCACGCTGTAATCTTCTTCCTGAAGATTAGTGATTCAGGGGCATACTCCCCTCCCTGGTACACGTTCAACGTAATCGTTTTACGGAAAGCGGTGTCGGTATAGAACTCCACTTCCCTGAGGCAGTTCTTATCCGTCAAAGCCTGTGGAGGGAACACAACGCCCCAATGCTTCATACCATCGAGGGTTGCCCCCGTATCCACCCGGTCGGCCACATAGCTGAGCGTATCTCCCCATTCCCATTCAAACACATGCACCATCATGGTATCATATCCTGTGCCGGCCATGTTGGAAGCCTGCAGCGTGACCCTATAGTCGCCCGCCTCGCTCCACGACACATTCACATCCTCCGAGACTGCATAAGTAAAGCTACCATTCTCGATATTCCACACATAACCGTAGGGGGAACCCACACAGTCCACCTCGCTCGAAAAGACAGAAGGACATCCTTTTGCCACACGATTATGGCCATTGATGGAGACCACAGGGACAGTCTCCGTGCCCACAGTTTGAGCAATATCGATGAGATGATCGATATAGGTTCTGTTATTGGCATCACTATTCAGGTAAAGAGCTATTTTTCGATAATAACCATATTGGCCGACAAACACAAAGTAAGGCACAGCACCTTGATATAACTCGCGGCACGCTTCAAGACAACTATTGTTACAGATGATTGGGTAAGGAACCGTACCTCCAAGCGTCCAGTCGTGGACGGTGTTTCCCTCGGCTATCGCGGAAGCATAGGAAGAATTCTCGAGTGCGATAGAGGCCACACGCAACTGATTGGTACCATTGGGGCCAAAATAATCATACAACCTCGCCAGGACTCCCTTCTCATGGTATTTCCAGCAGGGACCACACAGCAAAGTGAAATAGTCGATGAGCACACAATAACCCGAGTCGAGCCATGCCTGCAGATCCACGGTGTCGCCATATATGTCCGGAACCCTGAAAGGGGTACCGATATGTTCCCAACGACCCTCGTAAGCCTTCTCCTGTTGAGCAAGAGAAACCATGCCTATGAGGCAGAACAGAACAGCGGCGAAGGTCTTTTTCATACTCATCGGAAATAAAAGGGGTGCTTGTAAAAAAAGGGTGCTTGACAAACATGTCAAGCACCCTGTGAAATCATCTCAACTATTTTTCCAGACGGATGCGGGCGTCCACTGCGGTGACGTAGCGGGGGTTGCCCAGCAGGGGGTTGAGGTCCATCTCGGCAATCTCGGGGGCGGCCTGGACCAGGGCGCTCACGCGGGCGATCTGGTCGGCGTAGAGGTCGATGTTCACGGCCTCCTGGCCACGCACGCCCTGCAGGATCTTATAGCCACGCAGCTTGGTGAGGGCCTCCTTGGCTTCGGCAGCACTGATGGGTGCCAGTGCGCTCTGCACATCCTTCAACACCTCGATGAAGATGCCGCCCAGTCCGAAGAAGATCTGATGGCCGAACTTGGGGTCCTTGATGGCGCCGATGTAGACGTCGGTACCGTCGAGCATGGGGTACATCTCCACGGCGTAGGTCTCGGGAATGACGATCAGGCGGTTGAACTCCTTCTCGACGGTGGCGAGGTCTTTCACACCGAGGGTCACGCCGCCCACATCGCTCTTGTGCAG
>JAEEGK010002245.1_pt1 | contig 48353 bp, 33 predicted proteins | sample 8958771 | NCBI WGS metagenome assembly JAEEGK01 (sample SAMN16246547, study PRJNA631951) | gut metagenome | biome: gut microbiome; feature: rumen; material: SC-attached | host: Bos | place: Iran: Karaj | collected 2018-10 | reverse complement strand
AGTGTTCTTTGTGATAATGGTATTCAAACTATGAAATCAGCTGCAAGACAAGAAAAAATATGGAAACAAAGAGTTTTAGAACAAGGTAATTATAATTGTGAACTTCAAATTAACAAAGATTGGAAAAGTAATAGTACCTTTAAAAATTATAATAATTTTACTGGTTCTTTTTTATAAATTAAAAAATTTTAAATTTTGAGAAGAAATTTAATCTAAAAATTTTTTATATTTTTAAATGATTAATTTACTCTTAAATATAAAAATTTAGTGTTTACATTTTTTCCATTTGGATTTCATAAATTTTTTTTTACTATAAAAATATGAAAATAAATATCTTTAAAGTAACAAGAGCATAAGAATTTTTTTTAAATTATATTTCTAAATTCATTATTACTTCCAGGGAATTGGAAAGTAGTCCAAAAAATCCCTAGCTTTCTCCATAAAGATACATCAAATTTTTGTTTTATTCGTCAAAACTGTTTCTTTATTATGGAAACCAATATATTTCCTATATATTACTTCTAAGAAATTCAAAAAATTTTAAATCTAATTTCATTCTTAAATGATTTTTGATATAGATGAATATAATTTTTTTTTTTCACATATTTTCATTTATTTAATGTTTATTTGTTTATTCATAATTATTTATTAAATAGATTAAATAAAAAGTTAATTTAAATAGTAAAATAAATAATAAAGGAAAAGTAGAATGATAAAATATGTAGTTAAAATATGCTCAAAAAATATGTTAAAAATCTCTAAAATCATATTATTAACTTAATATAAAAAGGCTTAAAACATTAAAGAATAAATAAAAAGATTTGAAATGTTAAATGATGAATTACAAAAAAAAGATGAGAAATTGAATCCTGATACCAAACAAAAAAAAGATGAAATGGATGATAAAGATGAAATAATGGATGAAAAAGATGAAACAATGGATGATAAAGATGAAATAATGGATGAAAAAGATGAAAAAGATGAAATGGATGAAAAAGATAAAAATAAAAAAGAAAACAAAAAAAATGATAAAACATTGAAAAAAGATGAGAAAAAATCAACAGATATTCATAATGAAGATTGTTGTGATGAATGTAAAACAAAGAAAAAAATAAATAATAGCAATAAATTTCAGGTTTCACAAATGCAAATAAACAAACAATTAATAGCACAAAAAATATCAGAAGAATATACAAATGATATGTTAGGAAGAGCTTTATCTAAAGCAGAAAATTTTGCTAATAGATTTGGTAAACAAGCAATTCAATCATATTTTAATTATTATAATAGATTTGATAATGGATTTGTAAAAGACAAAAATAGTTTACGAAAATCATTAATAAATGCTTTAGATACTCTTCAAGATTATTATGAAATGGATGGAGATGAAAAAAAATTTCCTTCAAATTTCACTGAAGATGATATTTGTGAATTTATACAGTATTTAGGTAATAATTGTCTTCCAGAAGATCAACAAATTTTTAAAGATTTTATTACTATTATTAAAGGAGAACGTCATATTGATTTTGATTATAATTTTAATAAGAATTGTAAAGTTGATCCTAGTGTTCTTTGTGATAATGGTATTCAAACTATGAAATCAGCTGCAAGACAAGAAAAAATATGGAAACAAAGAGTTTTAGAACAAGGTAATTATAATTGTGAACTTCAAATTAACAAAGATTGGAAAAATAATGCTAATTTAAATAATATTCATCAGAAAGAAAATTTCTTATAATAAATTTTATTAAAAAATTTTGTATTAATTATAAAAAAAATAAATCTTTTACTTTCATAATTCTATTAAAGAATATATTAATTTATTAAAATATTAATAAAGATTCAATTCTAATGTAATATACAAACAATTGCCAATAAGAAAATAAAAAAAAAAAAATTAAATTCAATTAAATGAATTAAATATTGTTATATTTTTTAAATTACCATTATAAATTCTAAACATAAAATTACCAGATGTCGGTGTCATCTAGTGGTTAGGATCCCACGTTGTGGCCGTGGTAACCTGAGTTCGAATCTCAGCACCGACAAATTTTTTTAATTTTTAGACACTTATTTAGTATGTAAAGTATTACCATTCAAAAAATATGAATATATATTTAATGAAAAATGAAAAATAACAATATATGATAAAGAAAAGTAGGAACTGAAAAGATTCCATCTAGTGCTTATTTAGAAGATTCAAAACGCAATCTTTAAAATATTTAGAAAAAAAGAAGGATATAATATTAAGGATAATAGATAATATTTTCTTTTATATAAAAATTATAGAGAAAATTATTTAATAATATATGTGTATCATATGTAAAATTGAAAAAAGTAGCATTATACTTATTGTCAATATGTGAAGAATTCAAAGAAATAAGAGATAAATGAATGAACTGAAAAATTATATCTAAAATTTAAAAAATTACTATTTTTTTGAAATAATAATTAAATATTTTGTTTTTCCAAAAAATATTCAAACAAAAAGAAGAAAAGAAAAAAGATGAGAAAATAATAAGAGTAATTGAAAGATTTATTAAAAATATGAATGCAAATATAAAAAGATAAAGGTTTAAAAAGAGGAATAAATAAATGTTTGGGTTTCTTTTTTAATTTATATTCAATAAGAGTGAGCTTAGAAAAATCTTATATAAATTAATAATTTAATTTAATAATTTAATATATAAATATATTGTTTTATTAATCTATTATAAGGATTATCATTTAAGGACAATAATAAATACTTTATCAATTATTCATCAATAAAAATACTTTATAAATAATAATCTTTAAATTTATTTTATTTAAATAATACTCTGAAATTTAATTTTTAAGATATTTTTTTATATATTAATTCATCAAATAAAAAACATCTAATTTTACTCTCCTAAAACAAATTTATCTAAAACTTCTTTCACAGCACCTTCATCATTAGTTTTTTCAGTAACATAATTAGCTTTATTTTTTATTATATCAATTCCATTTTTAACACAAACACCTATACCAGCTTTTTCAATCATAAAAATATCATTACTATTATCACCAATCGCAATTGTTTCTTTCATATCAATTTTTAAATAATTTGCTAACCATTCTAAAGCATTACCTTTATTAACATTATTAGCATTTATTTCTAAATACATATTAGCTGAAGTACTTATTGAAATTTCATTACCAAAAATTTTATCTAATTCTTCTTTTATTTTTAATAAGTAATTATGATCTTCATTAACAAAAACAATTTTTGTAATTTGAATATTTTTTTCTTTTATAAAATTAATATTTAAATCATCCATAAAAGTTAATAATTCTTCATAAGATTTTTGCCTTTCAATTTCTTTTTCATAACTTTTCCAAACATAACAATTATCAATTGAATAAACTAATAGCATAACATCATATTTTTTTCCTATTTCAAATAATTTATTTGAAATCTCAAAATCAATTCCTTTAAAAAATAATACTTTATTGTTTTTATTTTCTATAATAACACATCCATTAAATAATATTGAATATTCATTTTCTTCATTATAAGTTCCTATTTCTTTTAAAATATTTTTTGTTGATTGAATTGTTCTTCCTGTTGCAATACAAAATTTTATTCCTTTTTCTCTTATTCTTTGTATTGAAGATTTATTTGAATTTGGAACATGAAAATTCGATAATAAAGTTCCATCTAAATCTGATACTACCAATTTATATTTTGTAGTCATGTTTTTAATATACTTATATATTTAAAGAAATAATATAATGTTTATACATTAATTTATAAATAAAATTTTGTTTAATTTTATATTTTAATATTAATATAATAAATGTTTTTTATTTATTTTCAATATCCATTGAATTTATATTATTTTCATTAATCTCTTCTATATGATATGGTTTATATAATTGTAAATCTTCTTCACTTGGTTTAATTATTACTTTTTGATTATAATTATCATCTACTTTTTCATTATTTGTATAATTATTTGTTTCTTCTTCATTTACATTAATTTCTTCTTCTTCATTTAATCTATAATATGTTTCCTTTGCAGTTGAAGGAGCACTTAAATTACTATTTTCATTTTTATTGTTGTTTTGACTTTTGTTGTTATCTTTCTCTAATTTCATTAATAAATAAATCTTTTTATATAATTGCTTTTCTTTTTCTTTGTTATGTTTATTAAATTTCTTTGTTATAAAAAAAATTAAAAGAACGATAAATATAATTATAAAACTTCCCATTATTAAACTTTGAATTGTTGATAATTCAAATTTTGGTTCTTCTAAATCTTGTTTTTTATTTTGTCCTGGAGGAATTTTTTTTGGTCCTTTTGGTTTTTTATTATTTGTTTCTGGTTCCTCATCTTTATCTATATCTTCTGTTTTATTTGCAAAAGATTTTGAACATGAATATATTTGAATTAAAAGAAAAAATATTATAAGAAGGTTAAATATTTTTTTCATGTTTTTTTTTATTAATTTTCATTTATATTGTATTAAATCTCGAAGAAAATCATTAACTTTAAACATTTCTTATTTTTATGAAACAATAATAATAAAAATAATCAATATAATTAAAAACAATTTATATTAGAGTTAATATTTGAAAAATATTGAAAAATCAAACATACGAAAGATTTATGATAAATTTTTAAATTAAGTTAACTTATATGGAATATTTAATTTATTTATTTTGATTTTTCAATTTTTTTTTCTTTTTTTAAATAAGGATTTAATAACAAATAAATAAAAAAAAACCAAAATAATTTATAAATAATTAAATATTTTCAAATATTAAAGTGTAGCCTCAAAAAAATAAATTAGAGAAAATTTACCTTAAATAAAAAAAGAAGATAAATAATCAAAAATAAAAATGTTTTATTCATATAATACTTAAAACTTATATTAAAAATAATAACAACACTAATTAATATCTTCAAATAAATAAAAAAGGTTTTATACAAGAATTTTCAATTAAATTATATTTATATATTATTTAAAAAAATCACTAAAAATATTATAATAAATAATTTTCTATTTTTGATTAAATAATAATTTATGAGTGTTTTCAAAATTTTCAATCTCCTTTTCAATATTTATAATATCTTCAAAGATTGAATTATTAATTTTTTTTGAATTATAACTTTTTGATTCATCTATACTCATACTCTTTTCATTTTTATATATTTTATTTTTATAATTCACATTATTATTATTTGGACATTCAATTACATTATCTATACTTTCATTATCTGGGAAAATTTTTCTCTTCTGAATTTCACTTCTATTATTTATATAATAATTTGAATTTTCTGTAAATAAAGAATTATCTGTTTTATTATATGATTTATCATTATTTGAATTATATTTATTAAAAGTATTATTTGATTTATTATAAATTGGATTTAAATTATTTTGATTATAATTATTATTTTGATTAATATAATTATTGGTATTAATATTTAAAAATTTGGATTTTTTATTAAAATTATGTTCATTAGAATTTTGATGAAAATATTCATTATTTAAACTAGGATATACTTTAATATGATTTTTAAAACTTTCTTGGTTTGGAATTTGAGTTCGAAATACTTGTTTTCTTTTTTTCTCTAACTCTGCTCCATAAACATCAGAAATTGCATTTGAAATATTTTTAAATCTTATGTTTTCTTGGTTTTTTTTTGAAGATTTTTCAATTAAATAACTATTAATATTTGAACTAAATACATCAGTTGCACTTAAATAATTATTTTTATTAATTTTTTTAATTGTGTCTTTTTGATTTTTAGGAAAAATTGATGGATCTTTATTTAAAATTATATAATTTGAACTTGGATAAATTCTCTGAGTAATTACCCTTTTATTAAAATTATTATTTATATTTGATTGATAATTTTTTAATTTATTTTTATTTCTTGTTTGACTTTTAAAAACATTATTGTTTGAGTTAAAATTACTAAATTCTAGATTAGATAATTGTAATTTATTCCGTTTAGAAAAGAAATTTAATTTTTCTCTTTGTTTAATTGGAGAATCATAATTAATTTTATCAAAATCTTTCATCACATTTATTTTCTGAAGATTTTTATTTTTGACATAATCTAAATTATTATTACTATATAAAGTATTTATATAATTATTTGATTGAGTATTGTCATTTTGAAAATTTTTACTATTAATCTGATTGTAAGTTTCTTGAAAATTATTAAAATTTGGATTGATGTAAGAAATAGTTTGTGGTGAATAATATTCATTTTTCTTTGAAAAATTCCTTTCTTTCAAAAGATTATCTTTTAAATTCAAATTAAACATTTTTTGAGTATTTTCAATACCTAATTTAATTACCTCATCTTTATAATTATATATTACATTTTTAATATCATTAAAATTCTTTAAAACACAAATAATACCATTTTTTCCACATATAATAATAAATCTTCCATCATTTGATATTTTTGATATACTAATATCAAACAAATCATTAATTTCATTATGAATTTTATTTTTCTTTAAATTATAAATATAAAAACTATCAAAAACAGTAAAAGTCATAAAATTTCCTGTTATATCAAAATTAATCTTATTGATTTTTGAATATGGAGATAAGTTAATTATACCATTTCTAACATTAATATCATCTAAGTTTCTAACATCAATTTGGTTACTTGATAATAAAATAAACAAATATTTTTGACTAGGATGAATTTTAACATCTAAAATATAACCAAATTTATTTATTTTATAAGTATAAAATTCTTCATTCATTAAAACTAAGTTATTATTTATTGAATTTAAATTACCAATAGAAATTGAATTTTCTTTTGATAAATAACAAATTCTATTATCATTTGAATCTTGATAAAAATAACAAAAGGAATTTATTTTTTCTTTATTGTGAAAATTTTGAATGAAATCTTCACAAATTTTTAAAACAAATTCACATTTTAAATTTTCAGTATTAAAATTATAAATTGATAAAGAACCTAAGTTAAATCCAATACAAATATAATTATTATTTTTTTTATTATCAAAATTAATTGAATCTATTTTAAAATTAACAATTTTTTCAATATTAACTAATGTTAAATTCTCATTTTCAATATTAAAAATATATAAATTTCCCATATCATCACCAAGAAATAATAAATTATTGAATTTAGGATTAATTTTACATACTGTAAAATTTATTTTTTCTTGTTTAAATATTTTATTTATAAATTTTTTTCCATTAAAATAAGTTTTTATTAAAGGTCCATTTTCACTTATTGTATAAAATGAAATATTATTATTTTCAGCAGAAGAAATATCCAAAGATATTATTTTATTATTATGACCATATGTAAGTAAATTTAATGAATCTATTTTTTTATTTAAAATGGAAGAAAGATTTCCTAAAAATATTTGTCCATTTAATAAAATAATATAAATTAAATCTGACTTTTGGTTTAAATAAATAAAAGATATTTTTGACATAATAACATTTTCATTTAATTCTGAAAGATCAATTTCTATATTTTTTTTATATGAATTTGAATCAAAAATATAAATTTTACTTTCATTAGTTCCTAAAATTATATTCCCTTCATAAACTGTTAAATAAGTAAAATTATATACAAAATCAATATTATCATTCCCATCAATTATTTTTTCATTTTCAATTGATGTTTTTAAAGATATTTCTTTTAATAAAATTAATTCTGTTGAATATATATTACAATTACCATTTGTAGATAATATTATGACTTTGTAAGGATTTTTTTGGTTAAAAGAATTATTATTTTTGTTATCTATTATTATATTAAGTGAATGAGGAGTAAATTCAAAAGGAATAATTGAAATTTGATTCATAATTTGAAAATAATTTCCTTCTTTATTATTTTTTTCTGATATAATCCTAATGGAAAATAATGTTTCTTTTGATGAACATATTAACCAATTATATTCAAAAATAAATTTTATTGATTTAATTGAAGCATTTAATCCATTAATATTACAATAAAAATTCAATGATATTGATAAAGATTGATTTTGTATATTCCCTTTAAAAATAGACATATCATTTCTTTCATTCAATAATATTATAATAAAATCTGATTTATAATTAATATCAAAAAATATATTTTTTAATCTTCCAATGAAAACTTCATTAATATTATTTTTAAATTTAGAATATATTTTTAAACTATTTTCAACTTCATAAATTATAGTATATAATAAGCCTTTTTTAATATTTATTTCAGTTGTAATAATATATTTTCCTCTTTTAATAAATTTTATTGTTCTAATAATGTTTCCTATACTTTCTCCATAAATAATATCGTTAGGTTCTATAAATGATTTTAGAATTATTAAATTTCCTGAAACAAAACAAAATTTATTTCTTTCATTATCTATATCATATATCATTTTATCTGGATTAAAACCATAAATCAATTGAATATTTTTTATCAATGACATTAAATTAATAATTTGAATTTTATAAAATTAAATTATAAAAATTTAAAAATTTAAAAATGAAATTAAAATAATAAATTAATAATTTTCCAATAAATTAAACAATAAAAGAACTTTTTTAATTTATTTTAAAATAACTTTTTGATTATCAGCTAAATTCAAAGACAAAAGTGATAATGTTTCATCATCTATTTTACTTTCTTCTTCATTTTCATTTTTTAAATAATAGGAAAAATCATCTGTTTCCATTTTAAATATTTTAGCACATAAATGTCTTAAATTAGCTAAAGTTGCAGATTTAGGGAATTTTTTTTTTTTTTCTTGTCCATTATAAATTAAACAAATTTCAATAGTATTTGCTTTAATTGTATTTGTATTTACTTTAGTTAAATTTACAAAATCATCAATTGGGTCAAAAAATTTTTTCCTTAAAACAAAATATTGATTGTGATTTTCTTTCATATAATTTTCAAATTCAGTTAAATTAAAATTTGAAGAATCAATTTTTTCATTTTTTTTTAATATTAATTTAAAATATGATTCAACTGATTTTTTTAAATAAAATTTTTCATAATCTCTTCTTAAAACTTTTGTTACAATAGATTTATTTAAAACTGATAAATTAGGATTTCTTCCTATTAATTCTATCTTTGTTGTTTCTTGTCCATTTTTATCAACTAACATATTATTTAAAATATCAATATTTTTTAAATTTAATTTTTCTAAATCTATCATAATTTGATTAAAATCTTTGTCTGGAAACATATTATAATCTATTGATATATGTTGAACAGAAGATTTGAAATTTTCAACCAAATTTTTTTCCCATTCTTCATGAGTAAATATATTTTTAATTAAATTTTGATTTAAATTTATATATTTTAAAAGAGGTGATTTAAATATTTTATATCCGAAAAAAAATTGTTGAATTCTATTTCTTTCAAGAGATAAATACTTTAATTTTGGAGTATTTTTTTGTATTTCTTCTAAATTTTTATCAATAAATTCTTTATTTGGAGAAGATTCATAAACTTCATTATTAATTGAATTTCCCATTAAAAACAAACTCTCAAGATTCATAAATAAAGGTGATAATTTAATAAGATAATATAAATCTAAACCACATTTATTCAAAACTAAACTATTTAAATATAATTTTTTTTCTCCTGATGAAATTTTTTTAATTCCTTCTTCAAATTTTTCATCAAATTCTAATATATTTTCAGAAAAATTTAACAAAGTTAATCTTGGAAGTAAATTTAATAAATCTAATAAATCAGACCATTTTATTAATAAAGTTTTAGTTAATTGTAATTCTTGAACTCTAGGTAAAACATCAGACAAATTATCATCTAAAGATCTAACATAAGAATAAGTTAAATCTATACAAATCATTCTTTTAAATTCAGAAAATTCTTTAACTGCTTTTTCTTTACCAACTAATTCAATATTAATTATTTTTTTATTAGTTTGAATGAAATTATCCATTTCTAAACCTTGATCAACAAATTTATTAAAGTCATTTCCTTGAGAACCATAAAAATTATACTTATAATTTAAAGCTTCTATAAAAGTTTGACCAAAATTAATTTTATTTAATCTAATTAAAGAACCTGAATTTAAATTATTATTTGTTTTAAAATATTCATAACCTTCAACTGTTCCATTATGTTTTCCTCTTGTTTTATCATCCCATTCAACTCCAATCCAAATATCATTTTTATTTACATCTTTTTTATGCATTAATGGTCCTATATATTTTATTATTGCAGTTTGTTCATTTAATTCTATTTTTTTCCCTATATAATTTTCTCCTTCTTCGATTTTATTTTTTGTCACTTTTGGAAATTTTAAAGTTAATTCTGGATTAAATTCTTTCTCATATAAATTTTCATCTTGGTAATATTGCGGGTTTATTTCTAAATTTAAAGGATTGTTAGTTTCTTCTTTTTTAATCTCTGGATTTGACATTTTTTTTAAATAAAATCATTTAAATATTTAAATTGTTTAAATACTAAATTTGAGATATTTTAATTAATTTTCAATTATTTATTATTAAATTACATTGGAAAATGTTTTAATAAAATATTTTGGTTAATAAATAAGTAATTTTTTAAAGTATGGGAAATAGTTATTGTGCTTGTGTAAATAATTATAATAAAAAAAATTGTGGTTTTATCTCTGATATAAAAGTAAATGAAATAAAAAGTAATGTAGATGAAAAAAAAGAAAAATTTATATTCGGAAATGACGAAGAAAACAACATACTATTTAAAAATTCAAATAAAAAGAAAAAAATTGAAAACTCAACAAGCAACACATCGATATCATCAGAAGATGTAACAAAATTAAATAAATTTATTAGAGGTTATTTAATAAGGAATAAATATAAAAAATCATTGAAACAAGAATTAGAAGAATTTTCAAATAAAATATATTCAGATTACATAAATAAAATATCTTATAATGAAAATGTTTCAAAGATATTATATAATAAAGAAAATAATCCTGAAATATCATCAATTTTAGTATCAAATTGGAATGAATTTTATGAAAATGATCCAATATTAGATTTAAAAAGAAAAATAAATGGAATTAAAACATATAAAGGTTTAAAAATAAATTATCAAAATAATAAATTTACTTCAGATAATTTAACTGAAATTTTAAAAAATATAAAATCACTATATAAAGGAGAAATAAATTTTTATTCAAAAGTAAAAACAGGATTAGGTGAAGAAATATATAAAGATGGAAGTCAAAAATATGGAACATGGTATGAAAATCAATTTTTTGGTTGGAATAGATATATAGATTCAAATGGAAATTTATATATAGGTCTTTTTATAAATGATAAATTAAATGGATATGGATATAAATTTACATATCCTAATCATATTTATAGAGGAGAATTTATAAATAATATAAGAGATGGTTTTGGAAAAGATATATTTAAAGGAATAATATATGAAGGATATTTTAAAAATGATAAAAAAAATGGTCAAGCTAAAGTTATTTTTCCTTCAGGTGATATTTACGAAGGAAATTTTGAGAGTAATAAATTTAATGGTAAAGGACATTATATTTGGAAAAAAAGTGGAAGTGAATATATTGGTGATTATTTTAATGGATTATTTCATGGGAAAGGAATATATAAATGGAGTGAAAAAGAATATTATAAAGGTGATTATGTTAATGGAATTAAAGAAGGTTACGGTGAAATATTTTATCCTGATGGAAGAAGAATTGAAGCTCCTTTTATTAATGGAAAACCTAATGGAATAGGAAAGTTTGATGATGGAAAAGGTAATATTAGAGAAGTAGAGTTTATTAATGGAACTGTTAATAAAAAATTTAATAAAAGGAAAAAAGTTCATTGATGCAATTAAAGTCTTACTTTCAGGATTTTTTTTGTTTTATTTATTTTTTCTTAAATATTTTTTGTATTATTAATCTTCAATTATGAATAGACATATTAAATAATTACTTGTTCATTGTCATTATTTAAATGAAAATAATTAAATTTTAAAAATATACTTTTTTAAAAGATTTATAAAAAATTTAATTATTTTAATTCAACATATTTTTAATAATCTCTTTTGATATTTTTAAAAATAAGAAAAGAAATATTTAAATTATTAGATTTTATTAAACATTAACCGTATTTCTTATTATCAACAATAATTGATTGCTATAAATTTTCGTTTTTAAATATTAAATTATGTTTTTTTAATAAATGAATAATGATTAATAATAGGATAATTTTTATTAAAAGTTTTATTGTAACATATATTTCTAAATATACTATTTAAAATGTTATACAATTATAAGATGTATAAATAATTTATATATATCAAAATATTTAGGAGAAATATAAAAAACCAAAGTAGTCTGATTTATATTCTTGAGTTACATTTACATAAATAATTTTTATGTCTTCTTCTCTAAATAAAGATAATATTTCTAAGTCATTTTCCTTAGTTATTTGAATATAATTTTTTTAAATTATCATAAAAAACTAAAATAATAATATTATCATATTCCAATCAATTATCAATTTCTTCCGTGATCATTTTTCCATTAATTGAAAAAATAAATTCTCAAATGTAATAATTAAAAAAAAAAGAATAATAAAAATTACTTATATATGTGTAATATATAGAAAAAAACAATGAAATGAAACAAACTAATTAATATGTTTCAAAACAACATACGAAAATGACATAAATAAAAATTATAAACTTTCCTTTTTAAAAAAAATAATTAAAACCTCCTAAAATAAAAATTTAATAAATATTTAAAAAATAAATATGAGTCAAATAACCCCAGAAATAGTAAGAGAATACAAAGAATTCACACCTAAATTTTTATGTGGATTAGATGCAAATACATATAATATAAAATTTAAAAAATTCAAAATGAGAGATTTAGAAAGTGATTTTGTTCTCTTTGAAGTAAGTGATGATTCTCCAGATATACCAGAAGAAGAAAAAAAAGAAGAAGAAAATAAAGACAATATAAATTATGAAGAAGAAGATATTTTAACAAGTCCAAGAACAATAAGATATCATTTAGGACCAGATTTTTTAGAATTAAAAGATTTAGGAAGTTCATTAACTTTTTCTGTTGGAAATCAAGAAGTTAAAGATTTTTTAATTATTGAAAGACATTATTTTAGAGATAAACTTATTAAATCTTTTGAATTTAAATTTGATTTTTGTATTCCTAATAGTGTTAATACTTGGGAATATATTTATACTATTCCTGAAATTGATTCAGAAACTAAAAAAGAAATGATTAATGAACCTTGGAATACTAGAAGTGATTCTTTCTATTTTGTTGGAGATAAATTAATTATGCATAATAAAGCTTTGTATAATTATAGTCCTTTAAATTAAGGGTAATTTATTCTTTTTCTTTGGTTAATTTTTTTGAAATTATAAGAACTTTTTAATTAACTTTTTATTCATTCTTTCTTTTATTCTATTTTTTTTTATTTTTTAAGCAATTTTGTTTTGATTATGTTGAGTTTAATGTGTTTTCTTCTTTTTTAATCCTTTTTTAATTGGTTAAAATTGAAATTAATAATAATTAATGAAAAGTCGTTTATTTTTAAATCAAAAACTTTTTGTGAAATTAATAACAATATTATAAATAAAAACTAATTAAAAGATTTTTATACATTATATTATTTAAAAATTGAGTATTAAAAAGATATCTTTTATTTTCTATTGAACATAAATATCAAAGATATTAACGGGTGATATTTTTCTTTAAAAATATATAAAATATAATAAAATAAATAAATAGAATATTCTTTTTTCAACATTGGAAAAAATAATTAATTATTAAAATTATAAATTTATAATGTATGAAAGACAATGGGATATTTCTAAAATCATTAGAGAGGGATTATAAATTCAAAAAATAAAAATTTTGAGGGATCTTTCATTGATTTCTCCAAAACCCAAAAATCTCTCTTTATTATAATTTTCCTGAAAAATTTTACTATAATAGTAAAATCCTTAAGGAAAAATATATATTTATTTCATATTTATATTATTGATAAAAGATTTAATTAATCAAAGAAAAAAAATAAACTTCACAAATTAATTTTAGGAGGACAATCAGATATCTTAAAAAATTATTAATTATTATGTAACATTTTTAACAATATTCCTTAAGGAAATATCAATAACAAAAAACTTAAAAAAAATCTTTCTAATAAACAAAAAAACAAAAAAAACTAATCAAATGACAATAAAAACAAAAAATATAACTTGAAAAAAAAAAATTTCAAAAAACAATTAAATTCTTAAATCAATAAAAAAGTGAAAAAAAAAACAAAGACAAAAGAGAAAGAAAAAAAAAAAGAACACAAAAAAAAAATTAAAACTAAAAATCATACTAAGAAACTCAAATATTCATTGAAATTCCTTTTGTAACTGTTTCTTATTAGCAATAAGGCTTTTATGAATATGTGGAATGACACCTCCTCCAGCAATAGTAGCACTAATTAAAGAATCTAATTCTTCATCGCCTCTAACAGCTAATTGTAAATGTCTAGGAGTGATTCTTTTAACTTTCAAATCTTTAGAAGCATTACCAGCAAGTTCCAAAACTTCAGCAGTTAAATATTCTAATATTGCTGCTGTATACACTGCAGCTGTCACTCCTACACGATTCTTTGCATTTACATATCCTTTTAGAAATCGGTGAATTCTACCTACTGGAAATTGAAGACCTGCTCTTGATGATTTAGATTGAGGTGCTTTTTTACCGTGGATTGATTTTCCACCTTTTCCACCTTTACCTCCTTTTCCACCTGACTATTTTTAAAGTTTTTTTTGTTTTTTATTATTATTATTTTCTATCTTACCATTTTTTTTTTGTTTTTTTTTTTTTTGACTTCTTATATAGGAAATTCTTTAGGTCTTTTTATTGGGATTTAAATTTAAATTTTTTTTTTTTGTTTTTTCATAGTTTTATTTTTATTTTGGTTGTTAATATATTTTATTAAATATTTTTTTTTAATTTTTATAATTAACAAAGTAATGAATGTTTACCCTAATAATAGAATATTAGATAATTCTTATTTTTCAAATACATCATTAAGATCTTCATATGGAAAAAATAATGGAAATTATCATCCTTTAAATTCAAATCTGAAAAAAAATAATTTATCCAATACTTTTTCAAATTTAAATATGAATTTAAATACAAATACAAATTCAATTTTAAATTCAAATTCAATTACAACTAATTATAATCCACTTTATCGTTCTATAAATGCAATAAATTCAAAATACACAAATTCAGAACCAAATTTAATAAATGATACAAGGTATAATAATATTAAAGCAACTTCAAAAAATTTACAAAGTAGATTGGATAAATTAATAAGTCATTCAAAGGAAAAAAATTTAGAAATTGAAAGAAATAAAACTTTGAGAAATCAATATTATAATCGACCATTATCAACACAAAGAATGAGCAGTTCACAGGTTTTTGATAATTATAATAATATTTATCAAACAAATGAACCAGTTATTTCTGGTTATAAAAATATAAATAAAACTGTCTACAATGATTATTCTTCTTTTAAAACAAATAATAAAGATTTAAAGAATTTTTCAAATACAAATAAAAATTCCAGAAATAATGATAGGAAACTTTTTAATTCATTACAAAAAAATTCAAATACTCTTAAAAATCAAGTTCAATACGACAATAGAAGAAATTATTTTAATGAAATCCCTTCTCAGGAAAATAATATAAGTTTTATTCAGGAAAAAATAAATAAACAAGAATTTAATAGATTAAATACAGACTATTTATCCCCTTCAAATAGACAATTTTTGGATAATTTAAAAAAATCTCCTTTAAGTCATGAAAATAATAGTATTAATTTAAGTAATAATAATAGTAATAATAATACTACTTTTAACAGTAATATATTAAATAATAATACACCAAATAATAACACTTTTAATAATAATACTAATAACTCTTTTAATAGTTATAATCTTAATAATAATACTTTAAATAATAATAAAGGTTTTAATAGTGATAATATGAGTTTTAATAATACTTTAAAATATAAAAAATTAAATAATAATAATAATAATAATCACTCTTTTAGTAATCTAAATTTTAATAATACTTTTAATAACAACAATTTAAATAGTAATATTTATAACAATACTAATTATATTAATAAATCTTTAAGTAATAATAATTTGAATAACTCTATGAATAATATTAATATAAATCTAAGTCAAAATAATAAAAAATTGAATGATTTTGATGACGAAAAAGATAATATTAATGATTTAAGTTATTTAGCAGAAGAATTCGTTGAGGCTTTTAATTTAAATAAAAAAGTATTTCCTATTTTTCCAATAGAAAATAAAAACTTAAATATAAAAGAAGAAGAGAAAGCCAAAATGGAAGAATATAAAAAACTACAAGAAAATTTAAAATTTATAAAAGAAACAATGGAAAATTTAACAAGAGAAACTCAAAAATTAGAAAAATTAGAAGAAGAAAATAAATTAGAAGAGGCAAAAGAGTTATATAAATATTCTCCTCATATAAAAAAAAATTATAAAAAAGATGATTATGAAATAACTAATAATGAATATAATCTTTCTAATGAGCTTGATATATTAAAATCAAATTATGATTCAGATTCAAATTTTTATTATAAAGATGATAAATTAAATATTAATGAATTAATTGATGAAGATATAAAAAATAAAAGTGATTTATTAGATTTGAAAAGACAATTAGCAGAGAATTCAAAAAAAAATTCAGATAATTTAAGTAAAAAAAATGAAAAAGAATTTAATCCTGTTCAAAGTGTAATTTCTGAAGTAAGTGAAAATAAAGAAGTTTCAGTATATAATGAAAATGAAGTAAGTTCTAAAAATCCTTTTCAAAATTCAAATAATAATATTCAAAGCAATCAAGATTTGAAACAAGATGATTTAAATAATTTAAAAAAAAAACAAAAAAATTTCATTGAAGAAACTAATTTATTGAAAGAAAATTTAAAAGATAAAAATGATAAAAAACAAATTAAAAATTCTTTTGAAGTTAATAATGAAAAAAAAATATATAAATCTAAAGATGAAGAAGATGATGATATAATAAATCAAATTATGCAAGATTCAATAATAAAAGAAAAAGAAAATAATAAATCAAAAGAAGAAGATAAAAAAATTATTTCTAGTAAAAATTCAAAAGTTAATATTAATACTAATTTAAATATAGATAAAAATACTATTCAAACAAATAAAATTTCTTCTTATTCTAAAATTCCTAAATTTAATAAACAAAAAGAAAATAACTTAAATAAACCAGAATTAAAAATTAATAATGCGAATAAACAATATTTAATGGATAATAATTATAATATAAGAGATTTAAAAAATGAAAATGAATCAATTCCTAATATTAGAACACATAAAAATTTCAAAGAAAATAATGAATTAAAATATTATTCTAAAAAAAAGAATAATTGAATGAAAAATATTTATGTGTAGAAATTTGTTAAAGTAATCTTAATTAAATTAATATATAAATTTTTTAATTTTTACTTGAAAAAATCACTGAAAAATAAATGTAATTAAATTTCAAATATAAAGAATTTAAATAAATTAAATTTTTTAGGTTATGGCTTTTCAATAATATCATTAAATTAAATTATTATTTTTTAAATGAGATTTTAATCAAGGTTTTTAAAAAGAAAAAAAGACATAATAAAGTTAAATTTAATTTATATCCAAAATCATATTAAATAAACTTTAAATTCTATAATTAACAAAAAAAAACAATATTAAATCCTTCTCAAAAAAATTTTATTTTAAAATGCTAACAAAATCATATAATTCTCAAAATATATATGCCTTAATCATTCTTATAATAATTACAATAATTACATCCTATATCACATATACATATTTATTATACACAGAGAAAATAGAACTTGAACCTACATTTCCAAATGATAAATGTATAAAAACTCCAAAAGAAATTTTAAAAGAAATGGGTCCTGGAATTTGTATAGGAAATTCATTAGAAGCACAATTTGGAGAAACATTTTGGGGAAATCCTTATATAACACAAAAAATAATTGATGGATTTATGAGTAGAGGTATTAAAGCTTTTAGAATTCCTATTAGATGGGATGATAAATTAATTGATGAAAAAAAATATATTATTAACCCAATTTTTTTAAAAAGAATTCAACAAGTTATTAATTATATTTATAACAGAGGTGGTTATGTTATAATTAATACTCATCATAGTAAATATGAAAGAAATATTGCAAAAGATATAAAAAATAATAAAATAAGATTAACTTCTTATTGGAAGCAAATATCAGAATATTTTATATCTTATGGAGATAGATTAATATTTGAATTATGGAATGAACCAGTGGAAAATTCTAATTGGTGTGGTTTTGAGGAATTTTCACTTTTAGTAAATGAATATAATGAATTAATGTTAGAAACAATAAGAAAAACAGGAGGAAATAATATAAAAAGATTAATAATAATTCCTCCTTATGCAGGAAATGGAAATTTAGTATCAATAGTAAATTTTAAATTTCCAACATATGATAAATTTACTGCAGCTTCTATTCATATGTATAGACCAAGTGGATTTGTTGATGGTAAATTAAAAGAGTTAACAATTCAAAGACAAAGTGATATGTTTTTTGTTTTTAGAATAATTAAAGAATATTTATATGATAAAGGTATTCCTATCATTATAAGTGAATTTGGTGTTAAAGATTATAATAATTTAAATGAAAGAATTAAATTCGTTAAAATTGTTTCTAAATTTTCACATGCTTTAGGTGCTCCTTGCTTTTATTGGGATGATGGAATTAAATTTTTTAAAAAAACTTTTGGGATATATAATAGATATAAAAATTATTGGGTTTATCCTGAAATAAATGATATTTTAATTGAAGAATATAATAGAGAACCTTCTAAAATAGAAGATTTACCCTTTTATGAAAATATTACTTCAAATCCTTATTTTATAACTAATCAAACTCTTGATACTTTCAAATATAAACCTAAACCCTTTATTAAAACTTTTCCTCTTGTTATTATGTATGGATGTGAATATGCTACTTTTAATCCTTATTGGTTTCATCCAAAAGGAGTTTTAAGTTTTGAATTTAAAACAAATCAATATGCGTTTAATCAACTTTTTATTGAAACTGTTCAAAATCATACTTTCTTTAATATTCATTTTAATGTTGAAAAAATGAATAATGGACATTATTTAGGAAAATTAAATTATAATGACATGATTAATCAATATGATAATGTTTTAGATTATAGATATATAAGATTTTATTCAAATGATACTAATGCTGTTGTTTATAATTGTACCTATACTATTTTATGAATAAATAAATAATGAATTTTAATTTTTTTGATGAGATTACAATATATATTAATAAATATTTAAATTTGGAAAATAAAAGTATTTTCTTATCAATTGTATAAATATTAAACTAAATATATAAATATTTCAATTATTATAGTCTTAACTATTATAAACTGAATTCAATATTTAATATCATTTCATCTTATATTATTTAAAAAAAAATTTAAAAATTAAATAATTAATAAAATAATTTAATTAAATTCCCTTATTATCAATAAAATTTTTCTTAATAACAAAAAATAAAATATTTTTTTTGTTTAAATAAAATTATTTTTTCTTAGGAGCGTTTTTAGGAGGATTTTTTTTATTAAATTGTTGATTTAAAAAATCAAAATTATCGAAATTTTTTCCATTTTTATCTTTAGGAACTTTTTGAACATTTAATCCCATAACAAGAATATCATTTTTATTATTTTTACTATGTTTATAATTAAGCATCATTTCTTTAAAATTTTGAAAATCTGAAAAAGAAATTAAAGTATCTAATAATTGTTCATCCATTTTAAATTTTTTAGATTTTAACATTTCATAAAAGTCATTAATTTTAAATTTAGTAACTCTCTTAATTAAATTTTTTTCAAGGTAATCTTCAATTAATAGAGTATATTTATTAAAAATTTCAGTATAAATTAATTTATTTTCACTTTTTTCATCAAATTCTTTATAATATTTTTCACAAAAATCATTTTGAATTTTTTCAAATTCAGGTTCAATAACAATTTCTTGTAATTGCTCAACAAAACAATCAAATTTATAATCATCAGATTTTTGATTAACTAATAAAAATATTTATTTATTTAATCTTACCAATACTTTCTTCAAAATCATCATTATTTGTTTTATTTTCTGCATTTTTATATTTTATTTCCCCTGTTCCTATTATTTGACCACTATTTGTTTGACCACTTAATGCTGATGCAAATTTATTTGCTCTCATTTTTTTAATATATATTTTTTAAAATTTTTTTAATTTTTTTAAAATGTCTGAAATTGAAAAAACTGTTTGGTCTTTTAAATTAGTGGAAGATGATGATTTAAGTAATAAAAATATAGAAATTATACTTAATTTTTATGATAAAGACAAATTTGAATTAAATATTAATAAATTCACTTCTTCTTTTAATATTGATTTAGATACTTTTTTAGATAATTCAAAAGTTAAAAATGATGAAAATAATAATCAAAAACAAATTTCAGATGATGTTTTCCAATCAAGTAAAAAATTTATATTTTAAATATAATTTATAATTTTTCTTAGATTATCATCATAGTTTAATTTTAGGAAATTACATTGAAGAGAATAATAAAGAAAAAATTAAATTAACAATTGAAAAAGTTTTTACTAATCAACAAGATTTTTTTTCTGAAGAACAAAAAGAAATAAATTTGATAAAAGATTTGACTGGAATTAAATTTTCTAAAGGTTCTGTTTTAGATAATTTTATTGAAAATGATGATATTACATTAAGTCAAATTAAAAAAATTAGAAATTAAATATTAAAAAAATAATAACACTTAACTTATATATAATCATCAAAACTTGGTTCTTTTGATTCACTTTCATCTAAATTAACATTTTTATTTTTTTTATTATGAAATCCAAAATATTTTTCAATTTTTTTTCTTGGAATTAAGTACAATTTATTCTTTTTTTGTTCTAATTTTTCTTTTAATTTCTCAATTTTATCTTCTTCTTCTTCTCTTTGCTTTTTTGTTTTTTCTACTTTATGTTGTTTTTCAACATTAATAATTAATGATTTTAATTGTTCTTCATTTTTTTCTTTGTAAACTTTAAATCTATTATAAAGATAATCAATTTGATATTCTATTTTTTTTAAAATATATAATATTTCTTCCTCTGTAAAAAATTTTTTGTTTTTTAATGTTTCTTCATAATAATTAAAATCTATTTGAGAAAATTTTTTGAATAAAGAAACAATTGATAAATAAACTTTATTTTTTAGTTCTTTTTTATTTTGATAATTTGTTTTTGTATTTTTTGAAATAATTTTTAATTGCTCTAATAACATTTCATTTTTATTTTTTATATCTTTCAATTCATTTTCTTTAATTTCAATTAATTTTAAAGTATAATCCATTTCTTTTTTCCATTCAAGAATCATTAATTGTTTTTCTTTATGTAATTGTAATAATTCTTCTTTAATATCATTATATTGATAAATATAATTTATATTTTTATTTTCAAATTGCTTAAATTGAGATAAAAAATCTTCAACATTACTAAATGTAATAGAATTTCTATATTGTCTTATTCTTTCAACTTCTTTTTTAGGAAGATTTTTATATATTGAACCAAAGACAAAAGTTTTTATTGTTGATAATCTTTCTGTATAATTATTATCTTTTTTATATTTTTTTGTGTCACTTCTGGTCAATAATTTTTTAAGAGTATCTCTTTTAAAAAAATTTTTGGTAAAATCTCTATTTGGAGTATTATTAATTGGTGTAATATTATTATTAGATAAATTTAATTCTCCTGTTTTTTCTTTTGTTTCTCCATAAATATTTTTTTTAAAATTTTCTTCAGATTCTTCAATGATTGCTTTATAATAAACAGGGACATTTAATATTTTTTCATTTACACATATTTGAAAATAAATCCATCTAATTATATTATATTTATCAAATTCTACTTTTCTTATTTTTGATTCTAATAAAGAAATCTCATTTTTATATTGTAATATTTGCTCTATTAACTGAATATTTCTTGTTCTTTCAATTTCTCTTATTGTAAATAATTGTTTAACTGCATCATTAAATTTATTTATAAATTTATCATTAAATAATTTTGAAGATTCATTTATTGTTTTTATTGCTTCATCAACTCTTTCTATTTCATTATCATATTGTTCTCTCACTCTTATATTTCTTTCTTTTTGAATTGTTGTTGTATATTTTAATAATTTAACATCCCTTGTTTTATTAATATAATCTCTTACTTTTTGCCTTTTATTATTAAATAAACCTATTTTTATTTCAATATTTTTCTTTTTTTTTGAACTTTTTAGATTTGGTAAAGTTTTTTCTTTTTCAAATAAATATAATAATTTATTATTATTTGATTTTTTATTATTATTTATTGTCATATAATTTTCATTATTTGATAAACATGTAAATTTTATTTTTTTATTTGATTTTGAAGTAAATATTGTTTTATTTTCAAATAAAGGAGTTTGAGTTAAATATAAATTATTATTATTTAATATATCACTGTTATATTTTATTTCTTTAATTTTTTTAATTCTTTTATTCTTTCTTCCATTTGAAAAAATTGTTCTTTTAGTTGAAGGTAAAGTTGAAAAAGTTAAATCAAAATTTAGTTTACTTTTATTTATTGATGAACTAAAAGATTTTATATGTCTTGACATTAAAGTAGAGTTAAATTTTTCTTTTTCTTTTTCTTTTTTCAAATAAATCTATATTTCATTGATTCAAAATTTATTTTTTTCATTTATATTATTACTTTTGGAAGACAATTATTTATTGAATTTATTAATATAGTTTTACATTCATTAGGGGATTTATTTATATATTTTTGAATTTCTTTTATTCCTTTTTGAGAACATAAATAATCAGGTATTGGAATTAATAATGAATTTAAATAATTTTTAAATTCTTCTATTTCATATTTTTCTATATTTATATCTAATTTATTTCCATGTTTTTGATATCTTTCTATTGATATTTTTTTACTTTCTATATATTTATTATATACATTTTTACTTTTTAATTTTTGGAATTTTTTTTTGTTGATTGAATTTTGACTTTTTGATATTAACCCATCATAAAATGAAATATTTCCTGAAATATTATTATTTCTAGTATAAGAACTTTTTCTGAAATCATTTATAAATTGGAAATTATTATGAATAAAATTATTTGTTATAATATTATTTTGAAAAGGATAATAAACAGGAAATAAAATAATATTTTGATTATTATTTTCAATATATATATTATTAGGGAATATATTAAAATTATTAAAAATATTATTTTCATTGTTTAAATTTTGATTTTTTTGTTTTGGTTTTACATATTCTTTGTAATTATAGTACATTTGAGAATTTGAATCAGAAAAAAATCTTTGTTTTTGTTCAATTGGTTTTTTATCATCTTTAATTGCATTTTTATTTTGTTTTATATTATAAGAAAGTTCCTATTCAAAACAATAAATAAATATGAATTTACGTCTATATATTCTTCTTCTTCATTACTATATGATTCGATTTCTTTTTGTTCATTTGATATATTTATTTCCATTTCTGAAACTAAATTTGAAGGTAATAAATCTGTAATATCTTTTTCTTGTGTTTCAATCTTAGAACTCATTTATATTATTTTTTTTTATGTTTAATTATTTAAAATAAATTATCTTTTTTCACATATATCTTCTAAATAATTAAAATTTTGAGTGTTATGAAATAAAATAATTATTAAATTACTCAAAGAATAGTTTTTTATTCTAAATTTTAATTTATATATTTTGAGTGATTTTTTATTCATTTTTAAAAAAAAAAAATTTTATTTTAATATTAATTAAAAATAAAATAAAAACATGAAAAATAATTAATAAAAAAATATTATTTTGTTCTTAATAAATAATATAAATCATCAGCAGTATCAACTCCATTTCCATCTTTTATTTTCCCTAATGCTTGAAAAATTATATTTATAATCCAGAAAAAAAAAAGGAATAAAGACAAAATAAAATTAATAGATTTATATAATTGATGACAATTATTATTATCTGTATTTTCATTGAAATCTTCCATTTCATCAAATTCAAAAAAATCATCATTTGTTTCTTCTTTTTCTTCTTCTATTATTTTTTTATTATCTATTTTTTCTTTTGGTTGAATTTCTTGAATATTTTCTCCTTTAAATTTATTAGAAATAAAAAAACAAATTAATTGATTTATTATAACAAAAATATATGATAATAAAATTAATGTAAATTCTAAATATCTTTCTAAATATAAATAATCTAATCCAAAAGGCAAAAAAATAGAAAAAAATAAAACAATAAATTTATGTTTTTTATGATAATAACATTGTATTATATTATTTAAAATTTGTGTTTGATTGAGATCATCGATTTTAGAATAAAAATATTCACAAATACAAGTTACGTTATTTCCATTGATTATTGGAGTTCCATGATATGAGCATATTTCATTTGCATATAATTTTAATCCTTCTTCTTCTGAAAATATACAATTTATATATTTATTTATTATTATTATTAATGTTATAATTCTTTTCATTTTTTTTAAAATTTTAAATTAAAAAAATCAATATTTCATAATTTATAAAATAATTAATAATATATAATATTATTTAAAGTGAATTTACATGAAAAAAATTTTTCATTTGCAATTATTTTTCATGATTTTTTGAAAAACCTATTTTTTGAATTTCTATTATTTTTCAATAATTTTTTAATTGATTCTAAACTAACTCCTCTTTTAATTTTATATTTTTTTGAAATTTTAGAACCTGATTTTTGATGACTTAATAAATGAAAAACTAATTTATTATTAATTTTCTTTTCTTTAAAAATATTAGTTTTGGTAATAAAAACTTTAACTTTATTAATTTCATTTTCATTATTCTCGTCATTAAACTCATTAATATTAGATAAATCAGACTCTTCATATGAACTATTTTTTATTGTTTCATTTTCAAATTCATTTATAGATAAATAAGAAATTTTTTGACTAAGATAATCATTTAAATTATTGTCATTAAAATTTATTACTTCTTTTTCATTATAATTTTCATTCTTTTGATTCTTCAAATCATTTATTAAATAATTATCTATTGATTGAGATGTCTCTGATAAAAATGTTATTGAACATAAACTTAAGTTTAAAAAATTAGATTCTCTATTTTCCCTTTTTGTAAAAGTTTTTACTTGATTTATATAAAGGTTTTCAATTGAATCATTCTTAATTGATTTTTGAATTTTTAAATTATGTTTTGTTTCATTTATATTTGTTGAATGTTCATTTAAATTTGATAAACTTATATTTTCTGTTTCTTTTCTTGCAAAATTTTTATTTGATAAATTAGAAAATTTTAAACATAAGTCATCATCGTTTAAATCATTTTCAATTATTGCATTATGATATTTATTATTTAATCTTAAATTATATTCTATATTTTTAATACCAATATTATCATCAAATTGAACATTTGTTTTATTCATTTTTCAACAACAATAAAAAAATAAATGAAAAAAATTAAAAAATAATATAATAAAACCTTAAATAAAATAATTAAAAATACCTCAAATAACAAATTTACAAATATCTTCAAAATCAAAATCTCTTTTATCTAAAAAAGAAATAACTTTTTCAAGATAATAAATAATTTCTTCAAAAGAAGGTCTATCATCAATATCATATTTTAAACATTCAACTACGATTTTCCTAAGATAAGGATTTGAAGTGATTTCAGGTACTTGAACAATTTTTCTACAATCAGCAACAAGACCAACAATTTGATTGGGAAATAAACCATAATAAGGAATATCTCCTGTGATAATTTCATATAAAATCATTCCATAAGAAAAAACATCACTTTTTTCTTCATATTTATAACTTTTCATAATTTCAGGAGGCATCCAATGAGTTGTTCCTAATTTTCCTTTTATTTCTTGTCCTTTTTCATATAATATATTTATTATTTTACTCACTCCAAAATCTGTTATTTTCACATGGTAATTATGATCTAATAATACATTTATACTTTTTAAATCACAATGTGTTATATTTCGACAATGTAAATATTTTATTGCTAATGCTATTTCCAATGCTATTTTAGTTGTTAAATTTAAATCGAATTTCTGATAATTTCCTTCTTTATTATATTTCCCTCTGTGAAGAAAATTAAATAAATTTCCATTGTCTACATATTCCATAACTAAATAACAATTATTATTATTTGATATTGATGCTCCCATATATAATACTAAGTTTGGATGACGTAAATTTCCTATTATATTTATTTCTTTTATAAATTTTATTAATATTGGCTTTAAATTTAAGTTTTTATTTATCTTATTTTGATGTACTCTTTCATGATATTTTTTTACGAAAAAAAACTTTTTTATTGCTACTTTTTTCTCATTCCAATATCCTAAAAATACTTCTCCAAAAGCACCTTCACCTATTTTCTTTATTATTTTCAATTCATTAAATGGAATATAAAAATTAAATCCTCCTAAAGAAAGAGAATTCATTAATAATTTAGTTAAAGAAATTTTAGTTAAAGTAAATTCAACATTTTCAATTATATTATTATAATTTTGATTATTTGGATTTGATAATCTAATAGAAGATCTACGACTTCTATTATTATTAACAGAAGTATATATTGTACTATTATTTTCATTAATTGAATTTTTATTTGTATTTATTAAATTATTATTTCTTTCATATATATTATAATTAGATGATACTCTTCTTAATTCATTCTCATCATTTCTATTTGATGTAAACATTTGATTCATAGTTGCATGTCTATTTCCAGTTCTTACATAATTAGCTTCCATTATTTCTCTTGTAAAATTATTTTCATGTGAATTTAATTCATATTTTTCTGAATAATCTGTAAATAATCTTACGAATATTCTCAAAAAATCAATTGATTTTAATATTAATTTAGTATCTCTAACATCAACTATATTATAATTAATTAATTCATTTCCTGTAAATTGTAAAAATTTAATTCCATTAATACCATATTTAATAATTATATCTTTATATTTATTCTTCTCAATTCCAATTCTATTCATCCAAGTAATAATATTTCTTTCACTCCATTCAAAAATTTTATTATTATTATAAAGTAAATCACTAGTATAAATAATTAAATTCATAGCATCAAAATAATTATTAGGAATTCTAGCTTTGAAATATTTTGCAACTGATAAAGTAAAATTTTTATTCTTTTCATTTTCATTAGTTTCATTATTTAAATTACCTGAAAAAAATCCCATTAAAAGTAAATTTTGTTTAGAAAACAATTTAATAGTATTTTCATTTCCTTCATTTTCTTCAAAACTAATAATTTGACTCGAAACTAAAATTCCATTATCCCAAATTTCTTTAGATAATTTTTTATTTTGATGATAATACATAATACCTTTTCCATGTTTTAAATTATTTTTGAAAGTTCCAATAAATCTATTATTATTATTTCTTGAGATAAAAAGTCCTTTTCCATTTTTTTTTCCATCAATAAAATTACCATAATATTTATCTCCTAAATTATAATATAAAGTTCCCATTCCATTTTGTTTTCCATTAGCCCATTGTCCAATATATAAAGAACCATCTTTATAAAATAAACTTCCTGTTCCATTTTCTAAATCATTTTCCCACCATCCTTCATATTTATTTCCATTTTTATAATAATTTATTCCATAACCTGATCTCTCTTCATTTAATATTTCTCCTTCATATTTATCTCCATTTATATTTATTAATGTTTTATATTCTCTTTTTAATTTTGAATTATTTTGAGATTCTTTATTTCCCATTTTTTTATTTATTTATTAATTTTTTATTTTTATTTATTTTTTATTTTTTTTGTCTATTTATTGTTTTTACTAATTTTTTTTTTTAATTCAATATGTTAAAAGCCTCAATAGCTTATATAGATTTTTATAAATCTCAAATTGCAGGAAGTGTTTTAATGAATAAAATTCCAGAGTGTATATTTCTAACAAAAGGAGAAATTTTAACAATAAATCCATCAGATCCGAAAATTCATACAGGATATTATGATTTTTCAAACTTTATATTCGATACAAATTTAGATAAAATAGGGAAAGGAGCATTTGGTGATTTATATTTAGCAACACATAAACAAGACAATAAAAAGTATGCAATAAAGCATATAAATAAAGAGAAAGTAATAGAAAATAATTGTCCCTTATCAATAATATATCAAGAAATATCAATTCAATTAATGTTATCTCACCCAAATATAGTAAGATTATATTCATATCATGAAAACAAAACAGATTTTTATTTGATAGAAGAATATGTTCCAAAAGGGAATTTATTTTCTAAAATTCAAAAAAGTAAAAACAAGCATTTATCAGAAAAGCAATCATTTAGATATTTTATTCAAATATCATCAGCCATTTATTTTCTTCATGAAAATGGATTTGTTCATCGAGATATAAAGCCAGAGAATATATTAATAGATAATGAAGACAATGTGAAATTATGTGATTTTGGTTGGTGTGTGAATTTACTACAAAATGAGAAAAGAACAACTTTTTGTGGAACATTTGAATACATGGCACCTGAAATTGTCTGTGAAGAAAAATATGATACTGGAGTAGATATTTGGGCTCTTGGTATTTTATTGTATGAAATGCTTCATGGATATTCTCCGTTCAGATCTAATCAACATGGAGAAGATGAATATAAAGATATTTTCAGGAATATTTTAAAAAAAGATTATGTCATTGATAATAAATTAAAAATCAGTGAAGAATGTGTTGAATTAATTCATAAATTACTTCAAGAAAATAATATTGATAGAATCTCTATTTTTGAAGTTTTTCTTTCCAGGTGGGTTAAAAAATTTGAAGAAATTGAAAAGAAAAAAAAAGAAGAGGAAAAAAAAAAAAAAGAAGAAGAAGAAAAAAATAAAAGAGAAAGATTAATAAATGAAGCTAATAATAGTATTGATGTATTTTTTAAAGAAAGTCCTGAAGAAATTAAAAAAAGAAGAGAAATGGAAAAGTTATTAAAAGAAAAAGAAGAAGAGAAAGAAAAAGAAAATATAGAAAAAAAAAATAATGATTTATTTGATGGATTAATGGAAGATATAAAAACAGCAAATGAGTCAAAAAAAACAAGAAGTAAAAGTAGAAGTAGAACAATGAAAAAAAGAGGAAAATCAAAAGAAAAATTTGAAAAAGCAAATAATTTAACAACAATAAATATATCAAATCAAGATTTAGAAACTTCAAATACTAAAATTTCACCTACAAATTTTAATGGAACTAAATCTATAATTAAAGAAGTTAGTGAAGAAATTGAAAAACCAAGTGTTTATAATAATAAAACTTTACTTAATGCAAAAACTAATTTTAATCTAAATGATTTTAGAGATTATACTTTTATTAATAATAATCGTAATCATAATAATAATTCAAATGAATTATCTAATGCTCTTCAAATTTTAGAAAATGCTAATAAAAATGATAGAGACACCAAAAAAAAAGAAAAACCTAAAAAAGAAGAATCTTTCTGGTCTAAAATTTTTTCTCCTTTTAAATGTGGTGGTGATTAATTTTTTATTTTTTATTAATTTCTTTTAAAGTTTTTTTAAAAAAAAATAAAAAAATAAATTATTCAAAAAAAAGAAAAAAAAGAAAAATTAAAAATTAAAAATTAAAAATAAATGGAAAAAGAAACATATCAAAAAGAATTACTGAAAACAAGGAAAGGAAACAAAGAAGACAAAAGGCAAATAATACGTAAAACAATGGAAAAATCATCAAGATTATTAGATAATTATTACAACCCAAAAATCCATAAAAATTATTGGAAACCATCAGGAACATTTCATGAAAAAAGAGAAGTTTTATCAAATGATATTATTAATTATAATGACTCAAAAATAAATGCAATAAATGAATCAAAATCACAAATTCATTTTTTAGAATTTGACTATATGGAAAATAATGATATAATAATAATAATAGAACATTGTTCAAATTGTGAAGAACATTTAATTCATACTCAACATATAAATCATATATATAAAAATTATTCTAAATTATTACAAAAATCAATTTCTTTAAGATTTCCATTTATTAAAATTTATTTAAAACCTATTGAAGATACTTCTTCTCGTTTAGGAGCTTTTGAAATTCAATTAGGAATGAAAATTTATGATAATGTTCAAATTATTCCTCTTTTCTCTAAATTAAATACTGGAAATTGGCCTACTATAAATTATATTTTGAATAAAATTTCAAATTATGTTCCTATTTTTAACTTAAAATGTATTTTATTTGATAAAGAAATGGGATTTGAAACAGATGATAATTTAAATTCTAAAAACGATCATTTATTATTAGATTCTAAATTTGAAAATATTAAAATTAATTTATATTCATTATATAATGAACAAATTGAATATAATTGTTTAGAAGCTGCTGATTCACTTGAAATAATATTTAATCCAAAAAGAAGAACAATAGCTTTATTAGAAGAAAATCAAAATTCACAAATGTTAAATCCAAATAATAATAATAGTAATTTATCAAGACCTTTAACTACAAAAACTAATAGATCTAATATAAGTTATTCAAATAATAATAATTTAAGTAGTAATTCATCAAGAATTACTAATAATAATTTAAGTAATAAATTAAGTTTTTTAAATAATAATTCAATTTATCAAAATTTTAAAAATGATATTATTGAAGATTTAAATATTGTAAAATCACTTAAAGGAAAATTATTAAGTTCTGGTTATACTGATAAAGAAGGAGTTTTAATTTTTGAAAATGTACCTTTTGATTCTTATTTATTAGAAGTTGAAAGTTCTAAAAATTTTTTAAGTTGTGGTTTCATTGTTCAATTTAATCAAATTTATTCTGTTCTAAGAACAAATAATCCAAAAGAAAATTATACTTTAAATAAAATTATTGGAATTAGAAAACAAATTGATTCTTATTTAGAAATATTTATTTATTCAAATGGTAATAATGATAGTTTAGATATGGAATTAATTTCTGATGCTAAAGTAACTTTAAAAAGAAAATTAAATGATGAAGAAATTTATTCTGGAAATGAAGAAACTTTCCAATTAAGTGAAAATCCAAATGTTAAAGGAAGATATGATATAGTTATTCCCCCAGGAAATATAGAAATAAAAGTATTTAAAGAAGGATATAATACTATAACAAAAAATTTAGAAATAAAAAGTGGAGAAAATAAAATAAATATAGAATTACAATAATAATAATTAATTTTAATTATTAATTAAAAAAAAATTTATTAAAAAAAATGACATTAAGAATAAAATAAAACTAAAAATTTAACAAATAAAATTTCATTTATATAAGATTATAACAATTATTTTTGGTGTTTTTTAATTTGAAAAGTTTAAAAAAATGAAACACTATTACAATATAATTAAAATGATTAATAGTTAATATTATAAATAAATATACAATAATAATATAATTAACATAATTGCCAAGGAGTTAATCCTTTATTATTTTTAATATTTTCATTAGCTCCATGTTTAATAAGTAAATCCACAAATTTAAAATTATGATTTCTTAAAGCAATATGTAAAGCAGTTTCATTAATATAATTTTTAGCATTTACATCTGATCCTTTTTCAAGTAAATAATTTATAAATTTTTCAAATCCACATTCAATCGCATACATAAATAAAGTACTTCCTTCTTTATTTCTTGATTCTAAACTTATATGAAATCTTTCTAATATATCTTTAAATTCTCTAAAATTTTTTTCTTTAATTAAAAAAAATAATATTTCTTCCAAAGATTTTAATTTTTTTTTCATTTCTAATTTTATTTCTTCTGTTCTAGAAATTAAACCTTCTTTAGACATATTTTTATTTTTCTTAATTGATTCTTCTTTATTTTCAATATTTAAATTGTCATTTATTTTTTTATTTGAACTAAATTGCAAATTTCTAATATAAGAATTTTGTCTAACTAAACTAATTTTATCATTTTTTCTATTAAAAATATCTTTTTTTAAAATTGAATAACTATTTTTTATTTTTTTAAAATGATTTTTTTTTATTGATTTTCTCGAATGAGAATGTTTAATATTATTATTATAGTTTAATTTTTTAATAGGTAATTTTTGAATAGTGTTTTTAAATCTTAGATTAAAATGTCTTGAAGTTAAATGAAGAGTAAATAATTTTAAAGCATGTTCAGTTTCAAATTTAATTTCTTCTTCAATAATTTTTTTTCTTAGCAAACCATCTTGTAAATCATTTTGAATGAATTTATTATAAATAAATTTATTGTCATTATCACTTAATAAAGAATATTTATTTATTTCTCTGATTAACATAATAGAACTTTTTTTTGGAATATCATCTAAAGAATCATCTAAATAAAATTCAATCATTCCATCATAAGATTCAGAATCAAAATAATGTCTTATTAAAGTTTGAGGCATAAAAATAGATAAAACATAAGATTGTAATCTAAGAGAAAATTTTAATTTATAAATATGTCCTAAATATAATCTTTCAAATTTATGCCATGAATGTCTACATAATTTATAATAAAATCTATATATTTCTTCAAAGTATTTTTTATATATTAAAGGCTTTATTTTGAAACTTGTATTTATATTTATTTCTGATTTTAGTTTTTCTTCTATGTAATTTTGAGCTTTTAATATAAAATTGTTTTTCTCTTCTTTTAATCCATATATTGATGTATCAAATATATTGTAATTTTTATTTAAAGACTTTAAAAGTTTTTTTCTTAACTGTTTATTTTCTTTATATGTTTCTTGTGGAATTGATTTTTTTTTTAAAAATTTATTAATATTTATTTTCAACGTATTTTCATATATTTTTTGACTTTCACTTCTTTTTAATTTATATTTTTTCTTTTTATTTTTATTCATTGAAATACTATTATCCGAAAAATTTTCTAATGATTTATAGTTTTCATCTTTAAGAAATAAAGGACTTAATGAATAATTATTTCTTTTATTTTTAAATTCTTTACAATCATTAATTTTATTTAATATTTTTTTCTTAAGATTATTATTTTCAATTTTAAATCCACTTTTATTTAAACTTAATTCTTTTCTAATTTTACTTTTAATTTCTTTTTGACTAAAATAATCATTTATTTTACCTAAAAAAGATTTATTATTTTTTTCATTATTAGGTAAAACTGGATTTAATAAATAAATATTAGGATTATTATTTACAGAAGTATTATAAATATTAATTATAGTTTGATCTTTTCCTTTTCTTTTTTTAACAAATCTATCAGTGAAAGTTAAATTTTTTTTAATTTTTTTTTGAAAAGAATCATTTCTCGAATTTTTATTGATATAACTTCTACTATTATTATTAATACTATTTATACTTTTGGTTGATGCTTCATTCGAATTATTTTTTTCAAAACTAAAAAAAGAAAAATAATTTGTACGTGAATTTCCTTCTTCAATATCACTATTTGTACTTTTTAAAGTAAATTTTTCAGAAGGAATTCTTGAAATTAAAGGATTTGAAAAAATTTTATTTCTTAGATTTCTGTTTTTAAATAAATAATCATTATTTTTTTGCTTTGGTCCTTCATTATCTGATATATTTAATTTTGAAGAAAATAAAAAATTATTTTTAAAGTTTATTTTATTTCTACTTGATTCATTATTATTTATGAATAAAGTATTTAATTCATTTATTTCACTTGATGACAACTTCATTTTTTTCTTTTTTTTTGCATTAAATAATGCTTTTTCATTTGAATTTTTATTTCTGATTTGGAGTGATTGAAAATTATTTAATTTAAAAATGTGATTTTCCATTTTTTATATTTCATAAAATTAATTTTTAATAATTGAAATATAAACATTTCTAAATCAAAGAGAGACAAAAATTATAATATTTTCAAAAAGAGAAAATAAATTAATAATAAACAGTTCATAAAAAAATATTAATGAGATTTATGAACCAATATAATAAAGTGTTTTTATTAAATACATTGTTATTTTTGTTAGTTCGAAGAAAAAAGATAATAATAAAATGTTGATTTCAAATTATAATTTATTTTATATTTATCAAAAAATAAATCACAAGTTTATTTTAGTTATTGAACAAGAATAAGTTAATAAATTACTTTAAAAAAATTAAAATTTGTAATTAAATAAATTAATTTATATCTATATCAACAATTAAATGAATTTTGATCTTCTTAGACCCAGTAATAGAAGTTTAAAAACATAAATTAAAAAATTAGTTCTAAAGCCTAATTCCTTTTTCTTAAATATAAAATGAAGAAATTGTCAATCGTTAATTCATACATTTTTATGTGCTCAATCAGTAATTAAATGAAAAAATTGTGTTGAAGTTATTGGTACTCCAACAAGAAGGAAATTAGAATTAAAAGAAGGAGTTCTTATTAGAAGATAAGGGGAATAATTAATAAAATATAATGTTTCAAATATCATTGAAATTTATATGAAAATAAAATATATATCCATTTTAGTTTTTTTTAAATTATGTTTTTGAATTTTTTTGAAAATGAAAATTTAAATATTAAAAATAATAATGTTGGAAAACTATTTAAATTATGGAAAAATAAATGAAGAAAATAATGAAGAAATTAATCAATATTGTTCAGATAATAATGAAAAAGAAGAAGACACTTGTGTAAATAATAAATATATGTTTTCTTCAAATGATGAAAAATTACAAAATAATGAAAAAATAAACACCCCAAATCCAAATAAAATTGAAATAATTACTTTAGATACTTTATCTTCAAATAGAATCAATTATAAAATAACAAGTGAAGATAAAATAAGAAATTTAGAAATAAATTCTCCTTTGGAAAAAAATCCAATTGAAGAAAAAGAAATAAAGAATTATGTTATATTAGAAAATTTATATCTTCAAGATGGTAAAGTTAATACAACAACAAATAATACTAATATGAGTAATAATATAAATTTTAATTCCAATGAACAAAGTCCTATAAAAGAAATAAAAAATAAAAATGAAGAAATTGAAAAATTACATCAAATTTTATTAGAAGGAAAAGATGATGAAGAAGATAATAAAATTATTGAAGAAAAAAATTCTGAATGTGGTGATGATAATAATAATAATTTGGTTGAAACTAATCACATTATTTCTTTAAATAATAATCATGATAATAATTTAATTAAAGAAGAAAAAGAAGAAAATGAAATTTCAGAAAATCAATATGCTGAATTTATTCAAAAAATGAGAAATAATAAAGAATTAGAACTAAAAGAAAAAATAAAAAATGAAATGAGACCTAAAATTTTTAAAGAAATTTATACTAAAGAATACAACAATATTTTAGAAAATGTTAAAATTGAAATAGAAAAAGAATTGTCAGATGAAATAAATAAGAAATTAAATGAAGAAATTAATTATATAAAAAAAAGACAAAATTATTTTCTTAAAACTAAAGAAAATGAATTAGAAAAAATAATAAGAGATAAAATTAATTATGAGTTTAATGAAGAATTAAATAAAGAATTAATGTTAAAAGATAAAGAATTAAAATTAAGATATACTCAAAGATATGAAAATTATAAAAAGAAATTAGATAAAGATTTAAATACTGAATTTGAAAAAATTAAAAAAAAAAAGCAGAAAGAAATAGATAACATTAAATCTCTGATTTATAGAAGTAAATGTAGTGAAAAGATAAAAATAAATAAGATAAATAATTTAAAAAAAAATATAAATTTTTATCATGAGGAAAATACAAAAGGAGTTGAAAAAATTGATAAAATTATCATTAATGAAGAAAATAATTTAAATAATCAAAATGTAAAAATTCATTATGAAAATAATAATAATCCAATTGAAAATCAAGAAAAACAAAAAGAAGAAGATGAAAGTTTAAAAAATGAAAATAATTTTAATAATAAAGAGAGTTTTGAAGAAGAAGAAAATGAGAAAATGGAACCTGAAAAAGATGTTAATATAGATAATTATAATAATTATTCTCAAAATGAATCTCAGATGAATAATAATATTTCTCAAAGTAAAATATCTTTTATGAAAAATACTAAAAATAATTGTGTTAATTTAGCAGAAATTAATAATAGAATTAAATTTAATAGTGGAAGAAAAAGTGAAAAAAACACAATTAAAAATTCAAATGAAAATGAGGAAATTGAAAATATAATAGATAATGATATAAACATTAATAACATAAATGAATCCAATATTTACATTAGAAATAATAATCAAAATATGATTAATTCAAATGTAAAAAACATTCAAAAAAATAATAATATTAGTAATAATTCCTTTTCATATAAGAATCTATCCTCAATAAGTAATATGAAAAATTCAAATTATATTAAAAACAAATCAAATATTGACTTATCAAATTCTGAAAATGAAATAATTGAAAAAGAAAAAATAATAACAGAATACATTCCAAGAAATTTTCAAGTATCTCAGAAAAAAATAATATCAATAAAAGAAATACCAAAAAAAAACAATGATAATTTCCAAAAAGATGAAAATAATAATAATATATTTTATTCAATTCAAATAGATAAAAATATTCCAAATTCAATACAAGAATTTGGAAAATATTTAATAAATCATATAGAAAAGGAAGAAAATTATAAAATATTATATCAAAGTGAAATAAAGCAATTAAAAACAAAAATAAAAAAAATTTTTACTCAATCAAAAACAACAGATCATTGTTTAACGGAATATATGATAGAATTATGGGATAAAATAGATATAAGTTATTTTACAAGATATCAAATTTTAAAACAATTAATTAATTTATCTCAATTAAATTTATATACTTTCTTAGATAGAGAAACTGAATATTTAACTAATTATTTTCAAATTACTGAAATTATTTTTTCTCAAATTAAAAAAAGAGAAAAATTAAAATCAAAATTACAAATTAAAGCAAATAAAAATGAATTATTATCTTGTGATAGAGAAGAATTAGATCATTTAACTAAAAATATAGAGACTATGATTAACTCTTTTAAACAAAAATATAAGGGATTAGATATTATTTGGAAAGGAATAAAATATCAATCTTTTATGAATTATGAAAATTGGTATTATGAAATGGAACAAAATCAATAATTTATTTTTTATTATATTTTTTTATTTTTAAATTATATTATTTTTATAAAAATAAACCATAAATATTTTTAATTTTTCTTCAAAAAAATATTTAATAATTTATCAATGACAAAAAATATAAAAAAAACATATTTAATAATTTATATTAATTTAACGAAAATCATTAGAAACTTCAAGTTTAACATCATTAGGATGTAAGTATTCAGTAACATCATTTTCTTCAGAAATGTTTTTAATTTCATATTTTCCTTCCTTAAAATTTTCTATTTCTTTAATATAATCTTGACAATTATAAATTTTATTCGATCCAATAATAACATTATAATTAAATTGCCCATTTAAATTTCCTTTTTCAATAGAGCAAATTTCATATCTTGAAATTCCTCCAATATTAAATAAAATTAAATTAGGTTTATCATCATTAAAATTATTATCTTCTTCATCATTATTTAATAATTTAGTTTCATAAGTTTTTTTATGAAATAGATTTAAATTTTCAGGATTTTCAACAAATTGAAATAAATTATTAGGTAATTTATTTTTTGAACACATATCTATTAAAGTTGTTAATTTACTTTCTTTGCAACAAAGATATCTTTTATCATTTTTATTATCTATTTCTTCTTTTGTTTTATAATTATTATTTTGTCTATATGAAACTATTTCTCTATCTAAATCATTTAAATCTTTTTTACTTATTTGTGTATTATCATATGAAAAAAAATTTATGGTTTCTTTATCTTTAGATTTAATATTTATATTATTTTTTTTCCCTTCATTAAAAGTTGTAATAGCATCATCAATATCAAAAGTTTCATGAAAATATTTAGTAATTGACAATAAACGAACCATATCAGACGTTTGAATATAATTTTGAATATTTTTTAATTCAATTAATATTTCTTTATTTGAAATTTCTTTTCCTTTATCGTTACAACCACTTAAAATTGTATTTTGAGTATCAATAATGTTTATAATTTTAATTTCTTTACCTTTATTACTAACTTCTTCAGCTAAACTTAAATGATTAGAAAATAAATCAGATTGATATTTATATTCTCCTATATTTTTAACTGCATCTCTCATTTCATCAAAAGTTTGTAATTTTTCACCTTTTCCTACTTTTGATATATCACTTTTTCTAAAATCATCGAAATCTTTAACAAGACCAGATAAAACATTTGGAAGAAGAGAATTTCTATATTTAATATATAAAGGATCAGTTTCATCTAAAGTAATATTTTTATCCTTAAATTTAATTTGATTATAATTTTCATTTTCATAAGTATTAAACAATATTGTTCCATAAGTTAAATCATATAATAAAGGAGCTGTTAAATCTAATAAACGAGTTGTTATTAATAAAATTCCTTTTTTTGATTTATTTTTATTTTTTTCTCTTAATTTTTTATTTAATAGTTTTGCTAATTTTTCACACATTTTTTCTTTAGAAAAATAAACTATATTTGGCATAAGATTCATTATTGAACATATTGATATTAAATGATTAACTGAATTTAATATCAAATCATTATTTAAATCATTTATATATATTTGATATAAACTATTAACATAATTTATTTCACCAAAACAATATAAATTTTGATCAGGAGTTATAAAAGTTAAATTTAATTCTTTACAACTTAATATTCTATTTATAAAATTCTTTTTTACTAATTTATTTAATTGTTCATCTGTTATTATTTCACAAAAAAAAACATGACATCTTTTATATAATGGATTTTTTTCATTTTCATAATCATTCAATAAACTTTTAATTGATTTATCTGATGTTGAAATAAAATAAATTCCACTGAATTTAGGAAAAGGTTTTCTTTGTTTATTAATTGAATCGACACTAAATATTCCTAAACTTAACACATCTGACATTGTTAAAAATGAACTTATTATTTTTGAAGATTTATCGTCTAAGATTAATACACTTGTATTTCCTAATGAAAATGTATTTATTGTTTTAATTATCATTTCTTGCTTTAAAAAATATAATGATTTCCCTTTTAGAGAATTAGGAGAAATTTTTCCTTTACTGAAACTCATTTTTTTTAATTAAATTATTATATTATTTTGAATTTATTAAATAACAATACAATTAATATTTTTCTCTTTTTTCAAAAATTTAATGGTTTTTTAATATTTTTCTCTATTTTAAATCATGTAACAATAAAATTTATTTTGGATTTTTTGAAAAAATAATAATTTAAAATAATTAAAATACCCTTGAAGAATTTACTGATCTCCTTCCTCATCCAGTTAAGCTTCTAAAACTATAAAACTAAACTTAAATGTATATCTACCTTCATTATATCTACTTTCAATATATGGATAAGATATTCTATAATCACTTTTTATTACATATATTTTACCAAAAAAAGCAAATGTTCTCAACTTTTAGTTTTTTTATCATTTTTTGTTGAAAAATTTGAGAGTATTTCCTCCTCTATTGAAGTTAGTTTAAATTTCTTTTTTATTTCAAGAATCAAATTCTTTTTAAATCCAATAAATATAGTATTTTATATTTTTCTAGAAGTAAAATTGATATTCTTTCAAAATTTTCATATTCTTCTTTTTTATGGGATATATATATTTCTTTTATTAATTCTTTTATATAAGAATTGTAATAGAAAATTATATTTCTTTTCCAATTATTTTTTATAAATTTATTTTGATATTATAAATTAAATAACTTTTATGTCTGATAATTTGTTTAAGAATAATTTAAGGAATACTTATAATAAGGATAAAAATTATAAGAAAAATAAATTTTCTAGTAATACTTTATCTACCTTTGATGAAGATAATGATGATTATTTTAGCAAAGGATTAAAAAATCAAATATTCAAAGTTTTAAAAATAAGATTATTTATTCAAAACATTAAAATTCCAGAGGAAGAATTAATGTCTTTAATATCTGAAAATTTGAAATTAATTAATATTCAAAAATTAAAAGCTTCAACAATAAATATTTTTATAGATGATTTAGTGGATATAGTAAAAAAAGATTATACTAAAAATGATAATTCTTTTAAAGAAGGAGAAGAAGAAATAACAAAAACAGAAGAAAATTCACATAAATCAACTCCTTCAAATATATTAAATTTTCACAAAAAATTATATACTAATAATGAAGAGAGTAAAAAATTAAATAAAAAAAATGAAAAAACTTTCATTCAACCTCCTATGAAATTTAATTTAGAAAAAAATAAAATGTATACTATGGATTATAATGAACATTTGAAAAATTATGATAATTTTGATAATGAAATAGAAGATATTCAATCAATAGAAGAAAGAATAATTAGAGAAATATCAGGGAAAAATAAAAAAAATATTATAGAAGATGAAACTTAATTAAATAAAAAATTCAATTATATGTATTATATATAAAATCTAATTATTGTTATTATAAAATGAAAAAAAAAATGGATTTTATTAATTATTAATTTAATATACATAATAATTATCATATCTCATTTAAATATATAAACAAAATGAACAATATGATACCAAAAAATAAATAAAATTCATTTATCTAATGAATTAAATTTATTTATCTGAATAATACTTTTACCTATTTTTATATAATCATTTACATTCATTAGCTGAACTTTTTCATTACAAAATTTCCAAGTTCCATTAGTAGAATTTTTATTCATGAATCCATCAACAATAAACCATAAATTCTCATTACTATCAAAGAAAATTGTACATTGATAATTACTTACTAATTTTTCATTTATATATATCGTATTATTTTCATTTCTACCTATAGTTATTGCTTTTATTTCAAATGGAGAAAAAATATATGTTTTTCTCCATTTATAAGTATTAACTTCTATTTTGATTGAATTATCATTTTCTATTATTTCTGTTTTTAAAACACAATTTCCAATTTGGAAAAAATTTTTTCTTCTTTTTGATATAGGAAAATTAATTTTAGAAATTTTAATATAAGTATAAATATTATCTTTTTCAATATCCTCTTTATCTAAATTAGCTTTTAAATAATAATTTGAATCTTTATAAAAAATCACAAATAATCTTTTAATATTTAAATTATCTGAATTAATAATAATATCATTTATTATAACTCCTTTATATTCTTTACAAGTTCCGAAAAACACAAAACCATCTTTTAGAAGTCTTAATCCATTTTCAATTCCAAAATTTGATATTATTATTTTTTTTCCTTGAAAAAAATTACTATCTTCATAATCTGAAATTATTAATTTCATATCTTCTTTTGTTTTTGATATATTATTATCCATTAAACTAAAAACTTTTATTGTCTTTTCCAATTTTTCACAAAATAAACTTTTTATATTTAAACTATTTATTCTAAAAGTTTCATTTGACGATGATTTCACAACAGAAGAAATTGAATTTCTTTTCATTAAAAGGGAATTTTTATTCTTTTCTGAATTTTTTATTTCTATATTTGAATTTTCCTTTATTGAATTTTTGTTTATGTTTAATTCTGATTCTTCTATTGACCTTTTTTTTTTGGGAATTAAAAAAGAGGACATTTTTTTTTATTTATAATAAGAATTAGTAAGTTTATATATTAATTAATTAATATTTATTATTTATTTGTTTTAAATTGTTTTAATATAATCATAATTATTTAGTCAATATATGCTTTTTTAAATATATAATCTTCTTCTCCAAAACATTCATTAAATTTTATAAGTCTTAAATTTTTATTATTTTCTAATTTATTAATTGTAATATTATCATTATTATTATTATCTTCTATTTTAGTATCTTCATTTTCTATTTTTTCAATTTCTCTTTTTGATGATTCATATTTTTTTTCAATTTCTTTTAAATCTTTCATCATTTTTTTTCTGGTGGGACAATTTTTTTCATGTTCTGCAATTTGATTTATTGGAAAAACATGAGAACAATCATATCTACATTGTTTTTTACCACTTTTTTCTTTAAAAGGACAATTTCTTTCATGAGCAATTTGTTCTTCTTGAGTTTTAAATACTCTTTTTTTATCATATCTACAAATAAATTTTTTCATTTATTTAAAAAAAAACAAAAATAAAAAATTTCATTCCAAAAAAAAATTTTAAGAAAAAATATTATTTAAATAAAAAAATTTATTTTTGCTCATCAAAAACTTTATTACTCTTTTTTTTTTCGATATCTTCTTGAATTTTTTTTCTTGATTCATTCTCTCGCATAATTTCATCAATTTTAATATTAATCTCGTCAAAATCTGTAGTAATATGATAATCTGATTTAAATTTAGGTAATTCAATTCTAGGATCAATAGAATTAATTTTTTGAAATAATCTACTTAAAATAGAAAGAGCAGAACAATGATATTCTAATTCATCATGAATTAAATGTAAATATAAATATTTATTATCATTTACTCTTTCACCTTCAAATTTACATAAATTTTGTTGAAAATTATTAGTTTCATTATTTTTTTTATTTTCAAGATCTGATTTTTTTTTATTTAAATTTGAAACATTATCTTCTTTTTTTTCTTCTGCTTTTTTTTTTTCTTTATCTGTTTTTTCAATGTCTTTTGTTAATGTTAATATTCCTTCTAATTCTGTTTTTTTTTTTACTAAAAGATCTTTATAATAATATGTTGTTACTGGAATTAAATTTTTTGATACATTTTCTAAATACGTTTCTCTTTTTTTTTCTACTTCTAACATTCTTCCTGTAAATTCATCATATATTTTTTGTAATTCTTTATTTGTCTCTTTTATTTTTTTTAAATCTTCAAATCCGCTTTTTCTATTTTTTGATAATTCTACTTCTGATTTGTGAATGTCATATAATGCTGATTCTAATTTTTTAAATTTGTTTATATCTAAATCTATTTTTTTCTTATATTTATCTAATGTTTCCTTATCTGACATATTTTATATATTTTTCTGATTTTTATTTTTCTTTTTTATAATTTATTTTTTAGATATTTTTTCTTTAGAAATTTTTATTTAATTATCATTGATGATTTCTTCTTAATTTTTTTTAATATATATATTTATTATTAATAATGAATTAAAATATGAATTAAAATAAAAACTTTTAACAAAAAACAAAAAATATCAAAAGAAAATTTAATTATTCAAACAAAAAAAAACCATATTCAAAATAATCATTTAACTAAATTATCCAGATTTAAATAATAAAACAGCAATTTGTCCAAGATAAAAATAAATAAAATGTTTTGTTTCATGAGTAACATAAGAACCAAAATTTCTTCCAACAACACAATGCCAAGTAGGATTATGTTTTCTATCAAATTCTTTTTTAATGTAACATGCTATATCTTTTTCTATATTATATGAATCTATTGCTTTTGTTGCTACATTTATTGCATCTTGTTGCATATCTTCTGTCATATCTGAATTTTTTATTATTGCTTTTCTTTCTTTATCCATTTTTTTTAAGTTATTGTTTTAAATTTTATTTTCTTATCTTAAAATTCAAATAAATTTAAAAAAAAAATAATTATTTATAATGAAAAAAATCTAAAAAACTTATTAAAAACATTATTTCTTAAAAAATATATAAAAGAGCCCATTTCCAAAATAAAAACTCATTCAAAAAAAAAGAAAAAAAATAATTGTGAAGATTAGTACAAAACAAGAAAATTTACAGAAAATAATCAGGAACAGGTTTCTTAGCAGGAATACTTCTATTTTCAGCAGGAGCAGCTTCAAATTTTTTAACCTTCTTTTCTAATCTTTCATTCAATTCCAAAATAGCAGCAGAATTACCGCATCGATAGCAATAATTAGGAGCACTCCAAATAGTAGCTAATTTATTTCCAAAGATAATTTTATATCCTTCCATAACTAATTGATGAGCTCTTGCAATAAAATCAACATTATTTAATAAACAAAAGCTTTGAACAATATCTTCCCCAAATAAATACCCAGCTCCTCTAGGAGATACACTAAAACCTTTTATATTAACTTCAGGATCACTCCAAAGTAAATCACACATTGCTCCATCATGTGGAACTTCTTGTTTTCTATCAATATTCCTTATTTCATCTATTGTATTTATTGATGTTGATAAACCACCATGAACACAAAATATTTTTCCATCAATTATTGAAGCAAGTGATAAATAATCAAATATTTCTGTACAATATCTCCATACGTTAATTGAACCATATTTACGCATACATTCATCGTAAAAACCATATACTTGTGTTATTTGACGACTCTCATGATTTCCTCTTATTAATGTTATACGATCTGGATAACGAACTTTTAATGCCAAAAGAAGTAGAAATGTTTCTACTGAATTAAATCCTCGATCCACAAAATCACCCATGAATAAATAATTAGTCTCTGGACATGAACCACCTGTTTTAAATAATTCCATCAAATCATCAAATTGACCGTGAATGTCACCACATATTGTTACTGGACTATATATCAATTCCACATTTGATTCTTCCATTAAAAGCTCTTTTGCTTTTTCACATAAAGATTTCACTTCAGATTCTGATATGTATTCACAACGACGTAATTGAGATATTTGCTTGTCTAATGATTGAGGATGACGGTTCTGAGGAAGGGGGTTCATTTTTTTTTTTGAAATTTTTAATTTTTTATTTTTTTTATCATATATTTTTAAAAAGTGAATTTTTATTATACATTTAAATTAATATACTTGTTATGCAATAAAATTTTTAAATGTTTTATAAAGATAATTAAAAAAATATATTTTTAATCAATTATGTAAATTGTTCAATTATTTAATATTATACCAATTGTTTTGAATTTTTTACTGAATATAATTAATAGATAATAATAATTGTATATATGATTTTTAATGAAAAAAAAATGAAAAAAATTAAAAATGTCCCAAAAAATAAAATTATTTAGAATATCAAAAGATAAAAATTTAGAAACAACAACAGCCCTTAAATTACTAAATACATATGCAGAAAGTTACAAAGTTTTAGAAAAAGAAAAAAATTCCCTTGAACAATATATAAAAGATTTAAAAACAAATTTAAAAATTTCAAAAGATATATTAAATACATTTCTTTCATCAAATTCAGATAAAAAATTACAAACATTATCATTTTCATATCAAAAACAGCAGAAATTTTTATCAACAAGAATAGATGAATTAACAAAAATAAACATTGAATTAGAAAAGAAAAATTTTAAATTAATAGAAACATTAAATATTTTAAAAGAGGAAATAGAAATATCAAAATCGAAAATATTTCTATTAGAACAGACAATAGAGAAGAAAGACAATATAATTATATCATTTAAAAAAAATTTAAATAAAAATTCATTGGTAGTAATAAATCCAAATAAAGCAATAATAAAAATGAATGATGAATTATTAACATATAAGAAAGTATACGAAAAAGTATCAAAATACTTAAAAAAAAGTGGAGAAAAATTAGATAGATATGAAAATATAATAGCAGATTTACAAACAGAAAAAGAACAATTAAAAACTCAAAATGAAATTCAAGAATATTCTGCAATTAGAGAAAAAGAAAATTTAATATATAAATTTAAAACATCAATAATAAATAAAATAAATAATAATAACGAAGATAAAAGTTGTCGTAGTCAAAATACATTAAAGAGAAATATAAATATAACAAATAATAAATATTTAAATGTAATACAAGGAATTAATCTTCATAATAATAATATAGATAATCAATTATTAAAAAATAAATTAAAATTTGGAGATACATTAAAAGAAGAAAAAACAAATAAATCATTTGATGATATAGAACAAACAGAAACAAAATCAATAAATTCTGAAAATGAAGAATTTTGTGAAGTATTAAGACAAGCAGGAATTCCAGCAATGACTTATTATATGATGTCTACTAATAAAGGTTTTGCTAAAATTATTGATGCTTTAGAATTTATGTATAAATTAGTCTGTGATAAAAAAATGACTATTAAAATTTTAGAATGTGAAAATGATGATTTAAGAGAAAAGAATTTCCAGTTAAATAAAGATAATATTGAATTATTGAGTAAACAAAAAGAAATTAATGGTAATATGATTAATAATAATCAAAGTAAAATTACTATTAATAATGTTAATATTAATACTTTGAGAAATTATCAAAAAATTTCACAGAATACTGATTTTATTAATGAATATAGTGAAAGTGGAAGTGTTGTTTATAATCCTAAAAAAAAAAATACTATTGAAAAAGAAGATGAAAAAATCAAAAATAATGATTTTAAAACTTCTATAATTAATAAAAGAAAAAATGATGAAATTTTAACTTTAAGCTCTGTCACTAGTAGTGAATTTGGAAAAGATTGTCAAAATTTAGAAAGTTTTGTTTCTTCTATAGGAGAACATGATAATAATATTGTAAATAAAAGTGAAACTTATTCTGAAACTATTGATATTGATGTTGACCAAATTAAAGAAAAATAAAATTTTTTTCATGAATAAAATATATTAGTTTCAGAAACAGTATTTTTATTTTTTAATTATTTTATGCATTATTTAAGTTATTAAAATGATATTTGTAATATTGTAATAAATATATATAAAACAATTCTATAAATTTTATATCTTTTCATTCAAAAAAAATTACAACAATTAATCAAATTTTCTAAAATAAAGAATAAACATCTTTTTAATTATTAATAAGAATTCCAAATTATATATAAAAAGAAAATAATATCTATATAATAAAAAAAAAATTATGAATAAAACTTATTGAAAAAAATTATATATGAATTTTCACATTGTTATACAAAAAAAGCTATTATTATAAAATAAATCAAAATTCTATAAAACATCAACAGTATATCTTTCTTTATTTTCATTAGCAGCACTTTCTAATAAACCAAAAATAGAAATATAACTATTCCTCAATCTATTTTTTGTAGTTATTCCTTCAGTTTGAGTTCTATATAAAGGTAGTGAAAGAGTTCTTTTATCAATTCCATTATTATTATTTAAAGATGATAAAAACCCATAAGTAAATAACCAATTATTTTCTTCTTGAGTTTGAATATGCTTTTTCCATATACTTTTCATTTTCTTTCTTTTTTTATTTTTATTAAATATTTTATCTATTGAAAGTATGTTTTCATATTCATTTATTTTTAAATTGTCTTCAATATTTTTTTTCTCAATCTTCATTTTTTTTCTAATTTCATTAAAAAAATTATATTTTGGAGTTGAATCAAAAGTATTTTCTAATTCTAAATCTGAAAATTCATTATCAGGACAAGATAAACAATCATTATTATTTTTCTCATAATCATATAAAACTTCATTTGTTTTTTTATCTAAAAAATTATTATTATCATATAATTTCAAACAAAGCTTCATTGGACTAACTTCTTCATATGTTTTTTTTGGTTTTGGTTTTGGCGGTTTAGGAAAATAATATTTTGTATTTTCTATTAATTGAGGTTCTTCTTCTTTTTCTATTTCTAAATTTATATTTTTTTTCATATTGTTTTTAAAATCTAAACTTTTTCTTAAATTTTCATCTTCTGTATTTAATTGTATTTCTTCTTTTTCTTCTTTTATTGATAATATTTCCATGCTAATTACTGATTTGTTGCTTGAAAAAAAAGATTTCGTATCAAACATTTTTTAATAAATATTTATTTAATTATTCCTTATTAAGATTTATTATTTTTTTATTTTAAATTTGTTTTATTTATTTTCATAAGTCATAATTTTTTTTTATGAAATTAAAGAAATTAAATCAGTTAGTAGTTGAAATGAAATTCTTTAATTTAATTTCTATAAAAATAAAATAGAGAATAATATTATTTTCTTATAACCAAAACAATCAATATAATTTGACCAATATAAAATAAAAAAAACAGAATAAAAAAAAAATATTAATTCAGAGAAGAAATATATGTAATATAAAACAAAGTTACAAATAAGACATAATAAAAACAAAAATAATTGTCTTTTAATAAATTAATTTATCTTTTTAAAAAAAATTGGAAAAAAATTTAAATAAATTTAAATTTATAATTCACTTAAAATTTAATCAATAA
>JAEEGK010002240.1_pt1 | contig 48399 bp, 39 predicted proteins | sample 8958771 | NCBI WGS metagenome assembly JAEEGK01 (sample SAMN16246547, study PRJNA631951) | gut metagenome | biome: gut microbiome; feature: rumen; material: SC-attached | host: Bos | place: Iran: Karaj | collected 2018-10 | reverse complement strand
TTCTTCAAAGTCTGCCATTCTTTGGTGGGTTTATTGTAAGGTTTTGTTGATGGTAATGTAATTGGGGTAGGAAAGTTGTTGGTTGTTGATGGTGATGTAAGGCTTCACTTGCAGGCCTAATTTGACTGGGTCGCTGCTGGCACCGGCCAATTTGAAGGCCAGGTTGAGAATGGCATCAGCCGATTCACCGCTGAACAACTGGAACAAATCGGTAGTGACGGGAATGGTGATGGTGTTTTTGGATTTGGCTGGAACATTTATGCTGTTGCTCATCGTGGTGCTGATGACTTGTTTGCCGTTGAGACTGACAATGTAATCCATCTTTGACATGGCAGCCGCGATGGCATTGGGGTTTTCGACATCCAGATTCACGTTGAAAGTCACCGGAAGCTCTCTCTTCATGAGGGCATTGGCCAGATTGAGCAGTTGCGTGGCGTTGAGGTCGTCTTTCGTCATGCCTTTGCTCAGGTTGACACCCAACATTTGGATTTTGTTGATACTATTGAAATCAAATGTGCAATTGGCGAAGTTGGCCATCTGAGCCACTTGAGTCAGCAAGTCACAGGAGGAAAGCCCTAACGCGACAAAGAGGATAATGAGTGTTCTTTTGATTTTCGACATAGCTCTATTCGCTGATTTATAATTAAATACAATAATAATAAAACATTTTTACGGATCGTTTTATCCGCTCGTCTTCAATTTTGCAATATTACGAAAAAAGTCGGACATAAAGCCCGACTTTTAGAAATATTTTTCAAGGTTATTCTTCACCACGACGCGAGGCGCGTTTGCGCTCCAGCTCGTCGAGGATAATCTTGCGCAGACGCAGGCTCTTGGGCGTCACCTCAAGATATTCGTCGTCACGGATATACTCCATGTATTCCTCCAACGAGAAACGCACGGGCGGGATGAGGCGGATGGCTTCATCGCTGCCCGAGGCACGCACGTTGGTGAGGTGCTTGGTCTTGCAAACGTTGATGACGATGTCGTTCGAGCGCGTGTTTTCACCGATGACCTCGCCGGCATAGACGTCTTCGTTCGGGTTGACGAAGAAGGTGCCGCGGTCTTGCAGCTTCCAGATGGCGTAGGGGATGGCTTGTCCCGTCTCCATCGAAATCAAGGCACCCACATTACGGCTCGGCATCTCGCCTTTCCAAGGCTCGTAGTCCTTGAAACGGTGCGAAACGATAGCTTCACCCTCGGTGACGGTCAACAATGTGTTTCTCAAGCCGATGAGTCCGCGCGACGGGATGTCGAAATCGAGGCACATGCGGTCGCCCTTGGGCTCCATCTGGGTCATCTCACCCTTGCGGGCGCTGACCTGCTCGATGACACGGCCCGAGAAGTCTTCAGGAACAAGGACTGTCAATGCTTCGATAGGCTCACACTTCACATCGTCGATGTATTTCAGGATGACCTTGGGCTGACCGAGTTGGAACTCATAACCTTCACGGCGCATGGTCTCGACAAGGATGCTGAGGTGCAGAATGCCACGGCCGTAGACCATCAGTGAATCAGGCGAATCGGTGTCTTCCACCTTCAAGGCGAGGTTCTTCTCAGTCTCCTTGTAAAGACGTTCGCGCAGGTGGCGCGAGGTGACGTATTTGCCTTCCTTGCCGAAGAATGGCGAGTTATTGATGGTGAACAGCATGCTCATCGTGGGCTCGTCCACATGGATAGGCGGCAGTGGCTCAGGGTTTTCGTAGTCGGCCACGGTGTCGCCAATCTCGAAGTCATCGATGCCCATTAGTGCGATGATGTCGCCAGCCTCGACGGGTTTCTTGGTGCGTTCCTTGCCCAGACCTTCAAAGGTGTAGAGCTCCTTGATGGTCGACTTGGTCACGGAACCGTCGCGTTTCACCAGCGAGACGTTCTGTCCGGCCTGCAGGGTGCCGCGTTTCAGACGACCCACGGCGATACGGCCCACATACGAGCTGTAATCCAACGAAGTAATCAGCATCTGAGGCGTGCCTTCCTCGAACTTCGCTGGCGGGATGGTGTCGATGATAACATCCAAGAGGTAGGAGACGTTGTCGGTGACATTCTCCCAATGGTCTGACATCCAGCCTTGTTTGGATGAACCATAAACAGTGGGGAAGTCCAGCTGGTCTTCAGTCGCACCGAGGTTGAACATCAGGTCGAAGACAGCCTCTTGCACCTCGTCGGGACGGCAGTTGGGTTTGTCCACCTTGTTGATGACCACGATGGGCTTCAGGCCCAGCTCGATGGCCTTTTGTAGCACGAAACGGGTCTGCGGCATGGGGCCTTCAAAGGCATCGACGAGCAGCAGCACACCATCGGCCATGTTGAGCACGCGCTCCACCTCGCCGCCGAAATCGGCGTGGCCAGGAGTGTCGATGATATTGATTTTTACGTCTTTATAGCGAACAGACACATTCTTCGAAAGGATGGTGATGCCGCGTTCGCGTTCGAGGTCGTTGTTGTCGAGAATGAGTTGGCCAGGGGCTTCGTCCGATTCCTTGAAGAGTTGGGATTGGTAAAGGATGCGGTCCACGAGGGTGGTCTTGCCGTGGTCAACGTGAGCGATAATTGCTATATTTCTGATATTCTGCATTTTAGTAAAAATTGCTGCGATAATTGAAGGTGCAAAAATACAAAAAATCAAAAATACTGAATATAGAAAAACTTTAGTGCTTGGATTTTTCTGCCCAATCTTCAATCTGAAGGTTTGGGATATGGCTGGAATAAGCCATATCATTTACCAGCTTTCAACGTTCCTGCCATAGTTTTCATTGTTTCTTAGCGAATTAGTATCAATGTCACTCCAATCACCACTAAAACAGGTTTTTAAATCGGGATGTTTGGAAGTCATCCAATAAAACTCCTCCTTGGCCACAATAGGCTTGAAATATTCATCAATAATCCCTTGTTCAACCAATTCTTTCGGCGTCCCTTGTCGCAAAGGCTGTTGCGGTGCGACGACCCACATAACATCGGCGTGACGGAGCAACAAATCGAGATCATGGCTGCTGAAGAGGATGGTCTTGTGCTTTTCGCGCGATAGTTTGTGCATGATGTTGACCAACTCGATCTTGCTCGGATAGTCCAAAAAGGCGGCAGGCTCGTCCATGAAGATGAGAGGTGTGTCCTGAACCAATGCCTTGGCTATCATTACTTTCTGTTGCTCACCGTCGCTCAAGGAAACGAAATTGCGGTTGACCAAATGGCTGATGCCGACGGTTTCAAGGCTGTCGTAGATGATTTGCTCGTCTTCGGCTTTCAGTTTGGCCAAGAGGCCGAGATGGGGATAACGTCCTGCTGCCACGATGTCGAAGACCTTCAGGAAGAGATCGTCGGGCTTCTCGGTGAGCACGAGGCTGAAGAGCGAGCTGCGTTCGGTGGGCGAGTAGTCGCGCAAGTCCTTGCCGAACAGTTTGACCTCGCCGCCAACGGGCTTGAGGCTGGCCGACAGTGTCTTGAACAGCGTCGTCTTGCCCGAACCGTTGGGACCTGCCAAAGCCACGATGTCGCCTTCGTTGAGGCTCACTTCGATGGCTGGCATCAGGGCTTGGCCTTTGTAGCCGATTGACAGTTGATATGTATGAAGGACTTCGCTCATAATGGTCTCTTTAACTACGAATTACACGAATTGTGCGAATGTGATAGAAGAATTTGGGACGCAAGCGTCCGAATGGGTACGAATGTACAGAATTCGTAGAGATTCGCGGTTTTAGCCACAAAATTCAATTCGTTCCATTCGTGAAATTCGTAGTTCTTTTTCATCACATTCATCATTGTCCGTGATTAATTCGTTGACGGTGGAAGATCACCCAAAGCACGATAGGCGCGCCAATCAGTGCCGTGACCGAGTTGATGGGCAGGTTGCCTTCGAAGGAGGGCAGGCGTGCGATGAGGTTGCAGAACAAGGCCAAGTCCATGCCGAGGAAGGCTGTAGCGGGGATGAGCAGTTTGTGGTCGCTGCTCTTGAAGAGGAAACGTGCGATGTGCGGCACGGCCAAGCCCAGGAAGGCGATGGGACCGCAGAACGCCGTGATGAGGGCGGTGAGAAAACCCGAGGCCAGGATGATGAGCATGCTGCTTCGCTTGATATTTACGCCAAGGTTCTCGGCATAACGCTCGCCCAACAGCAAGAGGTTCAAGGTCTTGAAGAGCAGGAACGAGCCTATGGTGCCGACCACCACTGCGATGGCGAAGAAGGGCAGTTGTGCCTTGCTCACATTGGAGAAGCTGCCCAGGCCCCAGATGACGAAGGAGTGCAGACCTTCCTTCTGGCTGAAGAACTTTAGGATGTCGGTGACCGAGCCGGCGATGTAGGCGATCATGATACCCACCAACACCAAGCTGACCATGCTGCGGAGCCTCGAACTGAGGGCGAGGATGAGCAGCAGCACTGCGAAGGCGCCCAGGAAAGCCGCTATGGTGACGCCGAAGGTCGACCACAGCGACAGCGTGCTGACCGACAGGCCAGTGGCGGTGCCCAGCAAGACAACAAAGGCCACGCCGAGGCTCGCGCCGCTGCTGATGCCTAATAGGGAAGGGTCGGCCAAGGGATTGCGGAACAAGGTCTGCATCAAAAGGCCAGAAACCGATAGACCTATGCCCGCCAGCAGTGCCGTGATGGCTTGTGGCAGGCGGTAGTCGAGGATGATGGCGCGGTAGGTTGACGTGTCGCCATGCAGCAGCGCGTCCCAGAATTCATTCCACGGGATCGACACCGAGCCGTAGCGCAGGTTCAGGATGAACAGCACGATGCCAACAGCCAGGATCGCGATGGAGACCAGCGCGATGGATGGCGTTTTGCGACGGAGGGTATGGTCGGTGTTAGGAGCCATTTCTGGGTGTTTTTGCGTTGCAAAGATAGGGTTTAATTTGATTGAAAGGACAATCAATCATCGTCATCATCTTTCGGACCGGAAACAAGCAGCGTCGTATCGTCGCAGCGGATGCCGTAATACACATCCCTCATGCGGCCTTGCTGTGGTTCTAGAACGCCTTTTTCGACAAGGTCTTTGATGTCGCGAGAGGCCGTGTCGACCGAAACCTTGCAATGCTTGGCCCAGTTTTTCACGGTCAATTTACCTATATAACCGTCAAGGTAGATGTTCAACACCTTGTTTTGTCGCTCCGTAAATGCAAGATGGGCATGGTTTTGCCAAAACGTGGCTTTCTGCAAGATGCGTGAAAGCACTTCGTCGGAAGCGTTGATGGCACGTGCCATGCAGTCGAGATACCAGACGAGCCATTCCGTGATGTCAGCGTCCGTTTGTCGGCTGACGCGCTCCAGCACATCATAATAAGCTTTCTTGTCTTTGTTGATTTGTCGCGACATGCTGAAGAAGCGCATGGCGGAGTCGTCGGCTTGCGAGAGTGCCATGTCGGCGATGGCGCGACCGATGCGCCCATTGCCGTCGTCGAAAGGGTGGATACAGACAAACCAAAAGTGGGCGATGGCAGATTTCAGGTAAGTGGGCGAGTCGATGTCGGTATTGAACCAATCCAAGAAAACATCCATTTCCTTCTGCACGTCTTGAGCGGGAACGGCTTCATAATGCACTTTTTCGCGACCGTAATTGCCCGACACCACTTTCATCTCACCTTTGCGGTATTGTGCCACGTCGATTTTCGAATAACCACTTCTGCCAGAAGGAAACAGGCAGTTGTGCCATCCGAAGAGCCGGTCGTGGGTGAGGGGTTGGCGGTAATGGCTCACGGCATCAAGCATCATTTCCACAACACCTTCCACATAGTGGCTGGCGGGTTCATCGGCATCAGAAGGGATGCCTAACTTTCTGGCGATGGAAGACCGTACTTGTTTGGCGTTCAATGCAATGCCTTCAATCTCGGAGGAGCTGATGATGTCGTTGGAGAGCATCTCGGCGTTGGCCGATAGGCGGGCATCAAACCCAATGGCGTCGAGTCGGCCCATAAGGAACCCCGATGCCTTGTTGACGGAAGCCAATCTGTATGCGACAAGATCCTTGCCCCAAGTGAAAAGCGGCCATTGTTTGCTCTGATGGATGTAGGATGTCATAGTTAATTGAATATTTCGGCTGCAAAAATACACATTATTTTAATAATCCGCAAATCTTGCGGTTAGTTATCCGCAGGTTTTGCGGATTATTGGCCGCAAGAGATGAAATACTGTCTCGCCGAGGTGTAATCATAGTCTTGTGGGCAAACAGAGCGAGGGAAGTGGATGTTGGGGTTGTAAAGGGGACATAATATTGTCGTTTAGGTCGTGAACAAAAACGATAATTCTCTCAAATCTAAAAGGTTCGATTTAAAGTATGAGACCCGTCACTGAAATCATCATCCATTGCACGTTTCAAATCCATAAGGTTCGATTAAAAGGGTGACCTTCAGAAGATTGTCTACACCTTCCATTTCTAATTTCAATTCCAAAGGATTCGATTAAAAGTATATCCAAGACTTGGCAACCAAGCGAGAGAATTCCAAATTTCAATTCCAAAAGGTTCGATTAAAAGTGGCTCTTCGTGGCGAATGCACCCAGCTGGCTCTTCAATTTCAATTCCAAAAGGTTCGATTAAAAGCTTGCAAGGAAGCCAAGAAAGGCATTGCCATCATCAATTTCAATTCCAAAAGGTTCGATTAAAAGGTAATGAGTTCTTTAGCAATTTGGCAGGCGTCATCCAATTTCAATTCCAAAAGGTTCGATTAAAAGGGGTCAATTCCATAGGAAAGCAATGTGTTTTCCCATATTTCAATTCCAAAAGGTTCGATTAAAAGATGGTAATGGTCAATTTGACTATCAAACTGATGAGTTATTTCAATTCCATAAGGTTCGATTAAAAGAGCAGCCACGATGCAGACACTTTGCCGTTGTATGCTATTTCAATTCCATAAGGTTCGATTAAAAGCCATATTGGTCAAAGACAACGATGTCTCCTGAGGCAATTTCGATTCCATAAGGTTCGATTAAAAGATGTCATTAATTATCAAGTTGCAAGTTTGTAGTTTTTATTTCAATTCCATAAGGTTCGATTAAAAGTCAGCAAGCCGTCTTGTTTCTTGTTCTGCTCAGAAATTTCAATTCCATAAGGTTCGATTAAAAGCTGCAGCGAAAGTACTATGAACTGATGACCTATGTCAAATTTCAATTCCATAAGGTTCGATTAAAAGGGCCAGCACCTACTTTGGCAGATGCTTTAATCACGCTATTTCAATTCCATAAGGTTCGATTAAAAGTAAGCCGATCTCTTCAAGCATTTCCGATAATCTCTTGTATTTCAATTCCATAAGGTTCGATTAAAAGCATCAATCCTTTCCAATTTGTACTTTCTGAGTTCTTATTTCAATTCCATAAGGTTCGATTAAAAGTTGGCTCGATTTCGTTCGATTTCGGTTCGTTTACGATATTTCAATTCCATAAGGTTCGATTAAAAGAACAAGACCAATCGACCAAATAGCCAACGCGGCAGAAAATTTCAATTCCATAAGGTTCGATTAAAAGGACCTCTTCGACTTCGCCGACAAGGTGACCTCCACCAATTTCAATTCCATAAGGTTCGATTAAAAGCAGGCGAGGCGACTACACCTTTGAACAAGATTAAGATATTTCAATTCCATAAGGTTCGATTAAAAGCCTGACCAAGGGCGATGACACAACACCCCTCCTTGAATTTCAATTCCATAAGGTTCGATTAAAAGAGGCAATCCAATACGCATTACCACAGATTTACTATCATTTCAATTCCATAAGGTTCGATTAAAAGTGTGCAAACAGCAACGAATTAAACAATTATTTAGCTATTTCAATTCCATAAGGTTCGATTAAAAGGTATCAAACAACACAAACGAAGAACCAGATTTTGAAATTTCAATTCCATAAGGTTCGATTAAAAGTGTTACTACAACTCATAAAGCAATCCATTTAAAGTACCATTTCAATTCCATAAGGTTCGATTAAAAGATTTCAACATTTCTCTGACCAATAAAATACGAAATAATTTCAATTCCATAAGGTTCGATTAAAAGACCGCCTCCACGCTCGTCACTGCCGTGTTGAGGCCCTATTTCAATTCCATAAGGTTCGATTAAAAGTTGCCGCCCATAGCCTTTAAGGTGTCCTTAATCTCTTATTTCAATTCCATAAGGTTCGATTAAAAGTCAGCTTGCAATAAAACTCGTAGTCCGGTCCCTCGTCAATTTCAATTCCATAAGGTTCGATTAAAAGCAGCCAAGAGAGGATAGAAAGGCTTTTGCAGATATATTTCAATTCCATAAGGTTCGATTAAAAGCACTATTTGAAATCACAGCAGAGCAACGCCAACTGAATTTCAATTCCATAAGGTTCGATTAAAAGTTCAATGCTCCCCCACCATTCTGCTGTGGTTGGGTATTTCAATTCCATAAGGTTCGATTAAAAGCACAGACAAGTCAAAGACAATGCTGAAAGAGAAATGAATTTCAATTCCATAAGGTTCGATTAAAAGTGTGTGAAAGTTGTTGCGGGCTTTGGCGGCATCCTTCATTTCAATTCCATAAGGTTCGATTAAAAGACGGACGGTTATCGGCCTGCCCTCTTTGGTCTTGCGATTTCAATTCCATAAGGTTCGATTAAAAGCATAGCCGGGCATCCGTCAATCAAGAAGACCAAGGCGAATTTCAATTCCATAAGGTTCGATTAAAAGGCGTTGCTCAATCTGGTCGATGGCGTCCATCTTCTCGATTTCAATTCCATAAGGTTCGATTAAAAGTATCCAACAGTTGCCTTTGATTACTGACAATTTGCGTGATTTCAATTCCATAAGGTTCGATTAAAAGAATCCTCAGGCAGTGTAAGTCCGTTTTTGTAGGCAAATTTCAATTCCATAAGGTTCGATTAAAAGTCTACTAGACGGGTCATTATAGGCTAAAGCCTGATTAAATTTCAATTCCATAAGGTTCGATTAAAAGGCTGGTTCTCTTGCCATCGACAGATTCCTTGCTCAGCAATTTCAATTCCATAAGGTTCGATTAAAAGTAATCAGCGTGGCCGCCATTTCTACAAAATTTTCTAATTTCAATTCCATAAGGTTCGATTAAAAGGGGAAATTCTGTCTTCTGATGTCCAGATGATTGCTGAATTTCAATTCCATAAGGTTCGATTAAAAGCTGCTGCTGTTGGTGCTGCCAATGCTGTTACTGGATTTCAATTCCATAAGGTTCGATTAAAAGATAGTGTGAAATTACGTTATTTTCTTAGTACAGAATAATTTCAATTCCATAAGGTTCGATTAAAAGTGAAGAATTCAGATTTGGTAAGTCTACGATTACAAATTTCAATTCCATAAGGTTCGATTAAAAGCCGTTATCCTTGTAACGCTCCACGATGGCCTGTGCAATTTCAATTCCATAAGGTTCGATTAAAAGGCCTTCGCCCAACACAAGCCATTCCGCGCTCACCTCATTTCAATTCCATAAGGTTCGATTAAAAGAAGATTGTGTACTATCGTTCTGTTGAGCCTCGTACCTTTATTTCAATTCCATAAGGTTCGATTAAAAGCTGAAGAAAACGAGAGTAGTTATGAGATAGATTTCTCATTTCAATTCCATAAGGTTCGATTAAAAGAGAACGCCTCAAAACAATATGAGGTTAAAAAGTGGAATTTCAATTCCATAAGGTTCGATTAAAAGAGACATGGCACGGGCTTCACCACCTTTAATAATCAATTTCAATTCCATAAGGTTCGATTAAAAGAGTAACCACGCCTCTAAGTTCATCGATTTCCTTTTTCAATTTCAATTCCATAAGGTTCGATTAAAAGTACCAATCCCACTTTGCTTTTTCATTCGATGTTTCCCAAATTTCAATTCCATAAGGTTCGATTAAAAGGAAGAAACAGCCGTTGCGTGTTTCTCCGTTGCCGTATTTCAATTCCATAAGGTTCGATTAAAAGTTTGAGGTTTTCATCGTACTTTTCGACTTGGCTTTCATTTCAATTCCATAAGGTTCGATTAAAAGGTTCCAAGAAGTCGCTGAATACTGGTATGTCACCGAATTTCAATTCCATAAGGTTCGATTAAAAGTCGTTCGACAACATGAAGAGTGTAGGAGCTATCAGATTTCAATTCCATAAGGTTCGATTAAAAGCTTTGTTTTGTTTGCTATTATTCGAATCTTATTCTTATTTCAATTCCATAAGGTTCGATTAAAAGCATTGCCATCCTTGTACTTGGCGAAGCTTATTATGCAGATTTCAATTCCATAAGGTTCGATTAAAAGCTGCTTTTCGGCATCCGTTTCGGCGCAGCTTTGCAGTATTTCAATTCCATAAGGTTCGATTAAAAGGCGGCAAGGTCTTCTGTCGGCACTACCAGCACCTCGAATTTCAATCCCATAAGGTTCGATTAAAAGTTGATTATGGTTGGTGCAATGTGCTCCAGCCTGGTCGAATTTCAATTCCATAAGGTTCGATTAAAAGTATTGTCAGCAACCCATTACGCACCACGCCCTGCCTCATTTCAATTCCATAAGGTTCGATTAAAAGGCGTTTGCAATGGTCTTCGCTTTTTGCTTTTGGTCAATTTCAATTCCATAAGGTTCGATTAAAAGGTGGCTATTATCGCCTTTCTTTTCTTTCGGCCATCATATTTCAATTCCATAAGGTTCGATTAAAAGGACAATCGGAAGTCCACCTCATCATTGGCGACATCGATTTCAATTCCATAAGGTTCGATTAAAAGCATCATTTGCCGAGGAGCAAGTGGAGGAAATAGCCCATTTCAATTCCATAAGGTTCGATTAAAAGCTGCCCTCATTGATAGAATCAGCGGCAAAGGCACAATTTCAATTCCATAAGGTTCGATTAAAAGGTCCTTTGAATACGAGGTCTTGCCATAGACGCCAGATTTCAATTCCATAAGGTTCGATTAAAAGGGTTTGAGGCTGTCAAGCGGCAACAAGTGCCTTGGCTATTTCAATTCCATAAGGTTCGATTAAAAGACTTGTGCCGAATGTCAACGGCAAATATCAAATCAAATTTCAATTCCATAAGGTTCGATTAAAAGTCGGTATCACGCGAAACATAAACTTCACCTTTTTCCAATTTCAATTCCATAAGGTTCGATTAAAAGGCAGTTCCAGCTTGACCGATGCGCGGAAGGTGGCGTATATTTCAATTCCATAAGGTTCGATTAAAAGCGGGCACGGCGATGGCGATGGCCTTTTTCAGTTCATATTTCAATTCCATAAGGTTCGATTAAAAGCCCAACACCGAGCTCTTCAAGCTGCACAACATCCTCAATTTCAATTCCATAAGGTTCGATTAAAAGCGCGGTCAGCCTTGTTCAGCGTCTTCTTGTCCATGTATTTCAATTCCATAAGGTTCGATTAAAAGTGGCCCTCAAGGAGAACCTGGTGAAGACGGGCAGGAATTTCAATTCCATAAGGTTCGATTAAAAGAGAGACGAAGGCGTGGTTTAATGCCATGGATGAGCAATTTCAATTCCATAAGGTTCGATTAAAAGTGATGACATACTGACCATCCGCCGTCACGCGGTCGAATTTCAATTCCATAAGGTTCGATTAAAAGGGCGGTCTGCTCGCTTGCCCACGATATGCCCAACGAGATTTCAATTCCATAAGGTTCGATTAAAAGTCACGCCAATGCCGATGTCGGGCAGCGTGTTGCTATTTCAATTCCATAAGGTTCGATTAAAAGGGCGTCGAAGCTGTCCACATTGAAGTTGAGGCTGCAAGATTTCAATTCCATAAGGTTCGATTAAAAGTTTCACCTCTTCGGGCTTCAGGTACCGCAGTTCCTCGAATTTCAATTCCATAAGGTTCGATTAAAAGCGGCAACACAGCCAAGGACACCGAAGGCTGCATCCTCGATTTCAATTCCATAAGGTTCGATTAAAAGGGTGAGGCGCGGTTTCTGCTTCAACAGGCGGGCTGCACCATTTCAATTCCATAAGGTTCGATTAAAAGTTGAAATTCTTGAACATTTTATCAAACATTTCCTTTGATTTCAATTCCATAAGGTTCGATTAAAAGGACGTCGGTCGGGAATGGTTCGTGGCAGCGGAGCTATTTCAATTCCATAAGGTTCGATTAAAAGAAGGCAAGCCCCACACCAGCGTCGAAGGCAAGGCCGAATTTCAATTCCATAAGGTTCGATTAAAAGCCACCGAGGTGATGTCGCTCACGGCGGCCAGGTCAATTTCAATTCCATAAGGTTCGATTAAAAGTTTCTCGTTACCGGCACCACCATACGGTGGGTCTGCGAATTTCAATTCCATAAGGTTCGATTAAAAGCAAACCATAGAAATTCGTGATAGTGTTGTTCTCAAATTTCAATTCCATAAGGTTCGATTAAAAGTTGCAAGATGTCGCACAGGTCACGGACTTTGCCGAATTTCAATTCCATAAGGTTCGATTAAAAGGGCTCGAAGATTTCCTCTTCTGGGATGCCAAAGTCGGATTTCAATTCCATAAGGTTCGATTAAAAGAAGACGCCACCTTCAAGGCCTTGCAGGCCAAGCCGCATTTCAATTCCATAAGGTTCGATTAAAAGCGGTGAGGCGTTGAGGCGTCAGCGAAGCCTTGCCCAATTTCAATTCCATAAGGTTCGATTAAAAGTCTGCGGCGAGGTTGTTCATTTCGCGGGTTTCTTCCTATTTCAATTCCATAAGGTTCGATTAAAAGTTGAGCAATCGGGAACTTTCAAGAATGAGTTCATCAAGCATTTCAATTCCATAAGGTTCGATTAAAAGGGCGGCGTTGATCTTCACCACGCCGTTGGCGATGGTGGATTTCAATTCCATAAGGTTCGATTAAAAGTCCGGTTGCCTCGAAGACGAGCTTTGTGAAGTTTCGTATTTCAATTCCATAAGGTTCGATTAAAAGCTGGGAGGATTGCCTTTCCGAGATATGCGAGTATTATTTCAATTCCATAAGGTTCGATTAAAAGGCGCGCTTCCGCTGATGTTCCCGCCTGAATGGGCATATTTCAATTCCATAAGGTTCGATTAAAAGGTCACATACTCCATCCTTGCATATTGGTTGGAGATTATTTCAATTCCATAAGGTTCGATTAAAAGGCTTTTTTCGCGTTGTTGGTTAATTCCTGTTGTTCTTGATTTCAATTCCATAAGGTTCGATTAAAAGAATGCCATTTCGGGAATGATTAAAAGCCTTGCCGAATTTCAATTCCATAAGGTTCGATTAAAAGTGTTGTGTCCCACATTTGTTGTTTTGTTGGTAGTGTATTTCAATTCCATAAGGTTCGATTAAAAGAGAACCGATTGAATTATCCGCGAAAGTTTCAGAAGCTATTTCAATTCCATAAGGTTCGATTAAAAGCTCAAGTTTGAACTCAAACCCAACGGCATTGTCGGCATTTCAATTCCATAAGGTTCGATTAAAAGCCGGGTCCAGCGCAGCAGATGACGGAATCCTCACCAGATTTCAATTCCATAAGGTTCGATTAAAAGCTATTCCAACCTTGATAAAGTCAGCAAACTTCAGCTATTTCAATTCCATAAGGTTCGATTAAAAGACTACACCGACAACAACGGCAACAAGAAGGTGTTTATTTCAATTCCATAAGGTTCGATTAAAAGATTTTATAGAGTATATGAGAAGCAGAGGAATATTTAAATTTCAATTCCATAAGGTTCGATTAAAAGTCTATGTTAGTGACCCGAGTAGATTAAGTGAACCAATTTCAATTCCATAAGGTTCGATTAAAAGGCATAACGAAGACACACTCCAAAAGTCATGCGTCGAGATTTCAATTCCATAAGGTTCGATTAAAAGCAAATTATGAACACTTACACCAAGTACTGCCCGAATGTAATTTCAATTCCATAAGGTTCGATTAAAAGCGAATGAGATTCAAGACCTACAAGATTCTGCACAACCTATTTCAATTCCATAAGGTTCGATTAAAAGTGCCGTGGCGGGAATCGAACCCGCATGAAGAGCCATATTTCAATTCCATAAGGTTCGATTAAAAGCAAAGAACAGGCATTCAGAGAAGTAATAAATAAACGAATTTCAATTCCATAAGGTTCGATTAAAAGACATTAAGTTAAACAATTATAAATCAGATAATTATGAAATTTCAATTCCATAAGGTTCGATTAAAAGAGTTGTTTTGCATAATCTCTTATCATTGCTATGCAATATTTCAATTCCATAAGGTTCGATTAAAAGGGCCAAGGCTTTCCACGAAGGCACCTACATCAACAGTATTTCAATTCCATAAGGTTCGATTAAAAGAAGAGCAGCGAGTCAGCTGCTTCGCTTGACGCTAAATAATTTCAATTCCATAAGGTTCGATTAAAAGAATGTTTGGGATAAGCTGCTAATCGCCGGCATATCTAATTTCAATTCCATAAGGTTCGATTAAAAGGGGAAGCCAAAGACGGAGGAGAACACATTGACGCAAATTTCAATTCCATAAGGTTCGATTAAAAGGGCTAATTCATAACCTACTGCGCTGTGGATTTCAAGATTTCAATTCCATAAGGTTCGATTAAAAGCTATTTGTTGTTGGAATAGTTTTCTTTTGTAGAAAAGATTTCAATTCCATAAGGTTCGATTAAAAGGCATTTCTGAAATATTGATAACTACACTTGCATTGTAATTTCAATTCCATAAGGTTCGATTAAAAGTATTTGCGCGACCATTTCCAATCCAAACGCCTGTAAATTTCAATTCCATAAGGTTCGATTAAAAGGCAGAATTGGGAGAAATGAATAGAGAAAATTATTTAAATTTCAATTCCATAAGGTTCGATTAAAAGAAATAGTTATGGACAGAAGAACAAAAATAAAAATGTATTTCAATTCCATAAGGTTCGATTAAAAGTTGCCAATTCGGGCATTTATCAATGTAATTTGAAAGTCTATTTCAATTCCATAAGGTTCGATTAAAAGATAGAACCAATTGAATTATCAGCGAAAGTTTCAGAAGCTATTTCAATTCCATAAGGTTCGATTAAAAGTAAACAACGTTCAAAAGCCAAAGCCAGTCAAATACATTTCAATTCCATAAGGTTCGATTAAAAGTTGATATTATCCTGTTTCCAATGTATTGAATATCTTTATATTTCAATTCCATAAGGTTCGATTAAAAGATAGCCATAATATTCTGCGTCATACTGCCACTTATATTTCAATTCCATAAGGTTCGATTAAAAGCACAGGGTTTGTCTCTGCCTTAATGACGAAGGAATCAATTTCAATTCCATAAGGTTCGATTAAAAGGACCAACGCAAGGGACGCACCTACTACGCACAGGACGATTTCAATTCCATAAGGTTCGATTAAAAGCCTTGGAGCCAGACGAAGACGACCCCAGCAGAAGCAATTTCAATTCCATAAGGTTCGATTAAAAGCCGTTGACATCGACAACTTCGCCCCGTTGATTATCAACAGGTTGTTGAATCGTGTCAACGGGGCAAAAGTACTAAAAAATCGTCGATGTCCAATAATATATTTTTGGCGGAGTTTCGACAACTCCGTATATCTTTGATTCTCAACATGTCAAAGAACCCTTGTATATGTTGTTGGGTGTCGGTGCCGCGTTTTGGGGCTTCATCGACATCTTTCCTATAAGAAAACATCCGTTTCGGCCCGCTCTTTTCCTACGATTTCCTTGTTCATCCATTTCGTGGCCGTATTGGAAAAAACTATTAGGCTGTCGCTTTCCACATCCATGATTTTCTTCGCCTTAGCCTTCAACTCCGTTAGCTTGACTTCCGTGATTTCACCCTCAAAAACAGAGTTTTGTATCCAATTCAGATATTGTCGGCATAGCTTCAGCATCTTTCCGACTCGCTTTTCTCCAATGTCATATACCAAAATCACATACATGTTTCCATAGTTTTTACCACCACATTTTCAGCGGCTTGTATTCCTCAATCTCCAACAAATGCTTGCACAATTTGTAACATTCCAGTTTTATCAAATGTTTATAGCTTACACTTCTGCCCAATTTTCGATGCATGATGGTCTCGTTCAGCTTTTCCTCGAAGTTCTTTATGAATATCTTTTTCCCTTCCTCGTTCAATAGGCAACGGTTCAGTTTCTTGTCGAAATGTCTTTCCTGTATCTCCTTCTTGTTCAATACCTTGAAGATGATTCTGTCAACGATAATGGGCTTGAAGATTTCCGAAATGTCCAAACACAGTGAAAACCGACGTTCACCAGGTGTGTGAAGGTAACTGATGGTTGGGTTGAGTTGGGTTTGGTGTATCGCCCTCAAACACTGGGAATAGCACATCATGTTGCCGAACGAAATCAAGGCGTTCACTTCGTTTTGTGGCGGTTGCTTTGTGCGGCCTTCCATTTGGAAATCGTTTAGTATCAAATCGAAAGCCTCGTAATAACTCATACGGATGTTGCCTTCCAAGCCCATCAGTTCGTCTATCTCGGTGGTCTGGGGAATCCCATTCGCGAGTGTTTCCATCCGTTCAATGAGAGGGGAGAGGTCTTTGCCCCGACGGTCGTAATAATTCAGGTTTTTGATCATGTTGGCCGCGGCACCCTCGATGAACTTTTGAGCCAATGCCACACGCTTTTTCTTGTTTTGATGGAACGAGGCCTGTGCCAACAGCATCTTGCCAGAAAGCAGACCGTCGCGGGGCATAAACGAGCCTGTGTAGTTCTCGTAATAGTCGAAGAAATGAACGGTAATATCCTTCTGCCCCAAGAAGTTGAACAAGGCACTGTTGGCCCGAAGCGATCCAAAGGAATACAATTCGCCGACATCCTCGACAGGCAGGTAGCGCGGCTGGCAGGGCTGCAAGAAATCGCCGTTGTCGTTTACCTCGTAAGGCGTGAATTTCAGGGTGTTGTCTTTGCGTTCCAGCACACCTGGATTGAACAGATAATAGGCCTTTTTCATTTTTCATCCTCCTCTCCCGCGTAGCAGAAATCGTAGTAACTGCAATTGCGGCAAATGCCTTTCTTCTCCAACGGAGGGCAAGTGTCGTCCCCGATGATTTCCTTGATTTTCAGTTCCATTTCGGCAATCGTTTCCCTGTCGACATCGCTCAGTAGCACTTCTGAAGTCTTCCGAAGTTTAGGGTATTCCAAAATCCCGCTGACGCCTTCAATGCCGTTGCGCTCAAACACATAGAGGTAGTATTTCAGTTGCCATTCGTGTGCCCGTTCCACCTTGTCCGACTTCTTGATTTCGTGGATTACTTTCCGTTTCGCATCGTAATAGTCCACCTTGATTCCGTCAATTTCAATCTCTTCATAGCGTTCCGAGCGTTGCGGATAGCTCTCCTCGTGGATCAGTTTGCCGGCATACACCAAGTCGGAGTTCTGCTCCATATTGATGCCGTTGGCGAAGAGCCAAAGCTTGCGATGGCAAACCTGAAAGTAGTTGAAGTGTGTGCCGGTGATTTGCATAAGTTATAATTATAATAAACATTCCACATTGTCCAAATCAACTCCTTTTTCAAATGAATAACTGAAAGGACTTATTTTATACAAATCAAAATACGGTTCACTTACGGAAAGCGGTGCATTTTGACCTTTTTTTAGTCGTACTTGAACAATACGGTTTGCCATTTTCTTCAAGTGATTCTCGATTTCTTTTTTCTTGGCTTTAATAATTGCAAAGTCAATTTTCTGTCTTTGTTTGAGTAATTCTATCAATTGTTTTTGTTTTTCCAACAATTCCTCAAACTTAGTATCTTTATCATTGTCAGCAACATAAAAGCGCATTTCTGTTCCGAAGTAATCTTCTTCGATGAGTTTGAAATGACCGATTTTATCAAACATACACGATTTTATGTCTGTCAAAAAGTTGTCTTCAAGTTTTTTACCGTAAACAGCGAACAATGTTTCATTTTGTATTTGGTCAAAAAATGACTTCTGAACCTCCAATAACGTTTTCTCCTCATAATAATCTTCCACAAAAGCATTGGATGTATAGTCAATCCAAATTCTGTCGTTCCCTCTGAAAATCAATTCGTAACGTATTTTGTCGTTGTTCATTAGTTTGAATAGGACAACTTTACCTTTTTTTGTCATTTTGCCGTTTCGGTTGCAACGACCTGCCGACTGTACAATGCTTGAAACCGTTGTAAAATCACGGTAAACAATGGGGAAGTCTATATCTACACCCGCCTCAATCAGTTGAGTGGAAATAACGATTACTTTTTCATTTGCTGCAAGTTTATCCTTTGCCTCTTTGATCTTTTTCTTTCGGTCATCAGGCGTAAAATGAGTATTCAAGAGAATTAACGAACCGTCAAACTTATCAGCCAAAAGTCTATAGACTTCTTTCGTGTCGTCAATTGTGTTCAAAATCAACAAAATAGAATCATCTTCTTTAATAACCATTTCGGTTAATAAATGAATATCAATGATTCCTGTTTTGTATCTGATAAAGTATCTATTGAATAAATGGTTTTTGAAATAACTCAGCGGCAGCAACGGAGCGGGTTTTTTGTAATCTGCAAAAAAGGCTTTAATGTTGTCGTCATAATCAGGCAATTCAAAATTAGGCTGTGTAGCCGTGGATATAATTGCATAACTATCAAACATTTCGCAGAACTTAGACAAATACGCAACAAAGAATCCATATAGTCTAGGAGGTAGAGCCTGAATCTCGTCCAAAAGGAAAATACAATTTGAAAAATTGGGAAGCTTTTGTAAAACCGAATTTCTGTTACTCAAAAGCGACTCAAAAAATCTTACAAACGTGGTTATAATCATTGGATATGAAAACGTATCTTCCTTAAAGTCCAAGGCGTTTAATTCCTCGATTTTTTCTTCATCAGGCATTGAGTCCAATTCATTTTGAATCTCGTCAAAACGCAAATTAACGGATTTTGAATCAATACGTTGTATGTATTGATCGTACCCTTTGAATATTTTTAAAACTTCTTTTTCTACTTGCTCGGTAATTGACAAAAAAGGCAAAGAGTAAATTATTCTCCTTGGACCATTTTGCTTGATTATTTCCGCAGCCAATGATAACAGCATCAAGGTTTTGCCCGAACCTGTGGGACTTGTTAGTTCAAAAACTCTCTTTCCTTTTTGCAACAATCCGTTTAGATTTTCTACCGCCTCGCATCGTATTTTTGTCCTCAGTTTGTTTAATTCAGAATTTTGGTCCAATGTTTTCAAGAAAGCATCAAGGGTCTTGCAAAAGACGTTGGAAAATGTGCCGACATCTTTTTTATCATAAGATACATAGGTGTCAAATTTTGCAGCGTCAGCCTTATCTGCTTGAATCAAGTTTGCAAACGCTGACTGTATAGTTAAGAAATAATGCAAAGGAGCATCATTCTGTTTGGGTGTGAACACCAATCTTTCTAAAAAACACTTTTGAACTTTTGTGTCTTTTATAAAGCCGTTAAAATCAGCAACTTGATAAAAGTAATTGACATAATCATAAAACGGTAAATCAGCGGTTTTTAAAAAAGAAAATAGGTCCTTTATCTCGTTTTTAGACAAAAGATATGCATCGATTCCTGATGGGCAAAAGTCAGGAAGATTCCCGTGATGCTTGGCAATCAAGACTATTATCCCGATTATTTCATTTTGGGATAACATTCGTTTTTTGTCTGCCAAAACCATACAATAAAAAGCATAGGCCGACAAAAGCGAGTGGTTTGAATATCCTTTGGGCGTTTCACCTACCAACTTTGCTTGGAAATTTGGATTCATTTTGCCCAAATCATGAAACACAGCCGCTGTTTCCGCAATTTTGGAATCACTATGGCAGCGGATATTTTTTACAACGCCTTTGATATGTTCTACCAACAATTTATCGGGATGCGATTTATATGCTGTTATATCAGACATAAGTTTTCCGTTTTGTTGCCATCATTGTAAACATAGTATTTGCCTACTACTGTCATCTTGTGCGGGTAATCGGGGTAAATTATGTTGACATATTTCTCGGGAAGATTCCAAAAATCATCGTTTTGAAAGGTTGGCATTTTGTCAAAACCTATTCTAAACTCACCTTCAACTTTGGGCTTATATCCTGCAACAACAAAGCCTCTCGTCTCAAATTCTCCATTTTTTTCATCAGAAAAGTCTCCCGAAGAAACAAATTTCAGTTCTGCAGGGCAATTATGCCAACCAAGGATGGGCGGATATTCAGCATTTCCATTTTTTACAGAATATACAAATTTGTCAAATATACTTTCTGACCGATTGTTTTGCAAGGCAATCCACACCGCAAACGATGGCTCTCGCAGAAACTCAAAGTATTTCGGTGTGCCCGCAGTCGTAGGATTTATAGCGGTATGGCTCGTAAAACCCCACGATATTTTTTTTACAGGATGTAACAACTGCACCCCGTAAAGCAAATCCTCCGATAGTTGCGGAAACAACGATTTCATTTCCTGGCGTTCAATTCCTAAAACCGCCCCAATCATTCCAATCAAGGCGGTTTTGGTTATCAAATCGTGCGAAAGCGGATTGTTGTTGGTTTCCGGTCGTTTGAAATGCCCCCAATTACCTTTTATTTCTAATTGAAAACCTTTCATAGTGCCATTTTCTCAAATTTGTTGTATTCTTTCAGCTTGTCTTCGATTCTGGGAATCTCTGTATAGTAACGGACTTTTGCGATTCTTTCATCATTCTGCAAATCAGTTAGTTTGGTGAAATCGAAGTCGTAGTCGTCCATGCTACGGATGGTTTCTCCTTTTTTCTCGTTTTTGGGTTTGATAGAAATCAGCCTATCCGCTCCATAGATTTTCTTGTTAGATTTGGCGTAAACAATTTCCACCAATAGAACGGAATTTTGTCCGACCTTGCTGCGAGAAAACGAACTGCCTTCGCCACTTGTACCATACCAAAGACCTTCGTACATCAGTTTCAAATCTTCGGTTGTAAGTCCTGTTGTTACAGCGACTTTTGGGTTAATCCAACCATGAATCTGCATTACTGAGTAAGGTACAAGTGTAGTAGTACCAATTGATCCTTGTGCATTGTTTTCGTTCGAAGTGAAATGAGTTGTGTTTTGGTGCATTCTCAAATCAACTTCGTTCAGGGATGGATTCAGTAAAGCGAACTGAACGGGACCTGTATATTGAACGTGTCCGTTGGTGTAATCCTTGTTATTGATTTTCAGTTTGTCATCAAGAGTTGAAATGCCTCCGAACAGTCTTACATCAATTTGTTGTTTGAGGATTTCTCCAATGTCGGTTGCGTTTTTACCCTCTGGTTGATGCTCAGCAAGCCATTTTAAAACGTTCTTTGAATCGGTTTTGCCTGCACCTGTCTTTTCACTTACATAAATAGAAAGTTTTTTGACATCTTCCAAATATGTTCTGATGAATCTTTTGATTCTCACATCACTGACGAGGATTTTCTTTGTTTCTTCGTCGTAACGTTGTTCTCCAGTGAACGGGTCGCCGTTAGGAATGTTGTACGAAGTTTCGTACAAGAATAGGATTTCTGATTTTTCCATAATTGCTAATTTATTGATTATTACTCATTTGTTTCATTAACTATTGGGTTGCTTTGCTTTGATGGAATCGGTTTGAAGTAACTCTCTAAAAAACCGAATGCACATTCGTCCTTATCATACTGAGACTTGAACTCTTTAACTTTTTGAGCAAGTTCGTATGATGTTTGGAACGTGAATCTTGACTTGTCATGTATAATCAGTTTTTGTTCAATGTCATTTTTCAGACGGATGAAGTCATCCATTGTGCTGATTCTGCGAGTCAAATTACCCACGTAATTCTTTTCAAAAGAATTGATTTCTTGGCTAAGGTTCTTGGCTAAACTGCCCAACAATAACCCTATGCTGTAACTTTCTGATTGTGTGATTTCCATATATTTGTTGTTTTTAGAGTTTTGAATACCAAACAGGAATTGTAAGTCGTATTTCAAAAATGAGAATTTATTATCACCTGATCGGATTGAACTTTCAACGTTTTGAATAAATGATGGCAACAATATGTCATCGTTGATGTAGTTGTCGAGATATATCAGCGGAAGAACTTTCAATAAATGCGACTGATATTTAGGGCTTTCAACGATTCTAACTTTCTTGTTCTTTTCGTCATAGAAAGGATTTCCCAAAATATTCAGAAATGAGTATTCTATTGACAAAGGATTTAAGTCTATTTCTGTTCTGATTTTGTTTTTCCGTTCATTATAAATTACGTGTGCAATTTCAGAGATTCTTTCGTTGGTGTTCCTTAATTTGCTTTTTTCGATACCAGATATTTCTACCAAATCGGAATCGGGAGATGTCATACCACCTTTTTTACAAAGAATTAAGTCAAACACTGTTATATCACTGTTTCCTGTGTCGATAAAATCAAACAAACTATTGCTGTATTCGTTGGTGTTAACTATTGCTGTTTCATTGTTTTTATCAAGAAAATCCGCGTAATCTTCCTCTGTAAGATTGTCGCCTGATGGCAATATTATCAGTTTGATGTCAGTTTTATAAATTGATTTACCTTTTGAAGTATAACTTGTTGCATAAAACAAGCTATTGATTTCTTCATCAGTAAAAGCCCTAGCTTTGTTCTTGCCTCCCAAAGAGAAATTAGGAAATTGAATATCGTTTTTAGTATCGCCTGAACATAGATTTTTATACAACGATTTTTTCAAAACCAAACCGCCTTCTTTGGATTCTTCAACAAATTCTTCTGTCATTTTCTCCGAAATGGCATTGAAACAATCTTTTAACTCATACCAATGTTTGCCATTGTAGTCAAAGTGAATAAAAATCCTGCTATCAGGCATATCAAATATTTTTCTTCGTAAAATGCTATCATCTTCTGGAAATTTTGTGATTTTCAATTTGGCAAGGCTCTGTTTGCTAATCTTTTTATAATTGTTCTTGATAGAAATATCATAAAGAATGTCTTCATTATTTAAAAAATCCATGAAAGGTATGGTCATTTTGTTGTCGAAATAAAATTCTACTGCTGAAACATATCTTAAAATTGTCTCAATAGTTACAATATTATCCAACATTTTAACCCTGATACATTCCAAATCTGCAACTTTGTTTTTTTTGATAATGCTATTATAGTCGTTATTTCCTCTATCAAAGGAACCGCTTTGATATGCTTTTGAATTGTTAGGATTAGGCAGTCTGTAATAGCCCTTTTCTGAAACCACAGGCTTGGAATCTTTTACCGAACCGATTGTTTCGTAGAATATGTCACCATAAATATACTTTACAAGACCATCGCTGTCAGAGGTTTTAAAGGTAAGATAATACAATTTATCCCTTTGATTTTCTGGTATAATAGAAACGCTATTAAAATCAATAGAGAAATCATTGTCGACCTTAAACGAAAGGCACAAAGGATAATTTCCTTTTTTGTCTTTCGGACAAGGCTGTACATACTTAAAGTATTTCAAACTATTATTTGAATTCCTAAGCACCTTTCCAATTTTCAAAACTGTATCTAAGCTCATAGTGTATCTTCTTTTATTTTGCAAACATATACATTTTCATTCAAAACTCTCACTCCTTTTCCCGTTTTATATTCCCAAACACCCAAACCCCTGCCCATTTCCTTCGCCCAAACCACATTCGTAGGCAATTCTCATTAGCACTTCAGGACAGTGAAGGTTGAGTTTACACATAAAGCCTCGAACCCTCGTTTCTTGCGGTGCTCCTGCCTTGATGGTCACGAGGGCGGATTTCGGGTTGGTTAATGCTTCAAAATCCAATCTTCTTTCTCCCTCGTATGTGCATCCGTAAAATGCTTCGTATTTGTTGATCAAGTTCTGCAACATGCGTTCCTTAACCCAATGGGCGGTCTTGAATTCTTCTCCATCCCTTGGATAACAATCTCGGCCTAATGCGTCTTTTTGACTTACCGAAATGGGGGAGAGGGCATCAAATGTCATACTGTCCGTATAATCAAAGGATGGTAGAAGCTCTATGCCACACACTTCAAATTGTACCCTCGATTGTTTGTTGCCTACTTCAATTGTCCTGTTCTGAAACAATCCTTCAATGAATTGTTGCGTGGATTTTTCAGGTAGGAAACCGATTTGCCATTCCACTTGGTCGGAGAGTAATTCCAACTGGTTCGATTGCCCAAGTAGCCTTGACTTTTTCGGAAATAGTCTTGAAAAGGTGAACAACTTGAAAATGTAGCCACTTTCCGTATGGAAGCCATTCTCGTGCAACCATGTGGCAAATTCTTTGTCGCTGCTTGCAAAAATGCGATACACTGCAGAAGAAAGCTCATATTGATAATTCAATGGAAGTTTTCTGCCAAACGCATTCTCATTTACTTTTAATGTGATTTTGAATCTCATAAAATAATTGTTTAATTATCGTCTGCAAAAATAGCAATCCATAGTGACAACTTTTGTCACATGATGATTTTTTTTGAAATAAATTTCTATTTTTGCAAAAAAATGTCATGGATCAACCTAAAATTGAACGTTTGCTTCGCTTGATGCAGTACCTTTCGGGGAACAGTTATTATACTATTGATGAATTGTCGGTGAAACTGGAAATTACGCGACGTACCATCTATCGCTATCTTGACACATTCAAAAATGTCGGATTTGCAGTGCAAAGAATAAACGATGGCGTTTACAGAATGGCAAATATGCGTAATAGCGATGCAGATTTGAGCAAGATAGTCTATTTCTCTGAGGAAGAAGCATTTGTGGTAAATGGTTTAATCGATGCTTTGGATGATACCAATGCGATGAAAAATGAATTAAAGTTAAAGCTTTCCGCTGTTTATGAGGCAACTAACATCAAAAAATACACGATTAATAAAGGTGTCTCAAAAACGATAGGTGATTTGTCTGCGGCGATTAAACACAAGAGGATGGTAGTGTTGCATCATTATGCCTCATCACGTTCTAACACGGTGAAAGACTATCAGGTGGAGCCTTTTGTTTTCACCACCAATTATCTTGATGTTTGGGCATTTGATGTTAACGATAAGATAAACAAAACTTTCAAAGTGGCCAGAATTGGTGAGGTGGAGGTTCTTGAGAAAGATTGGGTCAATGAATCGGCACATCAGGAAGAGCCTACGGATTCTTTTCGCAGCCATTCAAGCCAGACATTTCATGTGAAGCTGAAGCTCACCCAGGTCGCCAAAAACCGCATGGTTGAAGATTTCCCTCTTACTGCAAGAGAGATTATCCAAGACAAAGATGCCTGGTATTATGAAGGGGATGTGCGTAGCATGGAAGGTGTTGGACGATTTGTATTAAGCTTGCCTGAGCATATAACTATCCTTGAAGGTGAAGAAGTGCGACAATATGTAAGAGAGAAGGCCGACTACATCCTCAAAGAGATGTTGCAGTAAATAAACATGTTTTGCGGATTATTGTCCGCAAAGGAAAGAAATGTAAACTATTTGATAAAAAATCCCCACAAATCTTTCAATCTGTGGGGAGTCGGTGAAGCAAAAGCTATCGCTTATTTTCCTTCACCTGAGGGAAGCCTCAGTTGCCTTTGTCGCCTCAGGCACTGATGGATAGCCTCGGCTCGTCGCCAGGCTTGGCTTCGGCAGCCACTGCAGCCTTGCCTTTCAGCTTGGCCTTGTAGGCTGCCTGCATTCGCGAGATGATTTCGGCCACCATGCCGTAGTCCTCGGCATAAACCTTGGGCTCCTTGATGGCCATGGCACTCAGATAGCCCAACAACTTGTTGAGCTCGCTGCGTGCCTCACGCTTCAGCGGAAGCAATTGCTTCGGCGCCTCGGCCTTGCTGTTCGCCAAGTCGACTTCCATCTGCTTGGCTTCAAGCGCGGCGAGTTCCTTGCGGATGTCGCTGATCATGTCGGCCAGGTCTGGCAGTCGCTTCACATGGACTTGCATCTCCTCCTTGTCAAGCTTGTCGAGCACGACGTTTAGGGATACAATGCGCGTGCCCGTGCTCATTTTTGAGAAGGGCTTGCCCTGTGCCTCAAACAGTTGCTTGAGCACTTTGGCACTGGCTTGCACCTCTGGGTCAGACACGTAGCAGTGCGACTCAATGTTGCGCACCGCAGCGGTCACACGCTTGTTGACCAAGCGGGTTTCCTCCAGGAGGTTCTGTCTCACTTGGTTCAAACGGAAAGCGCCATAAAGCGACTGGCTGGCTTTTCTCACTTCTTGAACCATACCGTTCAGATATTCGTCGGAACGGTTGCCTTCAAGATGATTGCAGATCTCATTGAGACCGGATTGGAATTCTTTAGCGTCTATTCCTAAAGACAAAGTTTCTAAAATCATGATAAAAAAATGTTAAAAGTTAAATGTTTACATTACGTATGGTTGTTTTTCGAACTGGCAATGGCCTTGCCGTCGAAAGGGACGCATCAGGGATGTCTCGCGCTGATGTTACAGTTCATCCGTTCAGACCAAACGTTACTCACTATTACCTTTGACCTCACCGAGTGAGGTTCGAGGTGGCTGCAAGCGACATAATGTCTGGTTTTTCGGGCTTTTTGATGGCTCGGAGTTAGCTTCAACCTCACGGAATGAGGTAAAAAATAGCTTCGAGTGACATAATGTCCGAAATGATGGGCGAAAAGGTAACTCTCAGTGACCCAAAACGTCATCGCCTGACTTTTGGAGGCTCGAAGCCTTCAAAAATGAGCGGCAACATGGCCGTGTTGTCGCCCTGACGTGTGACACGCACAGACGTGGCTCGACAAGCTGATGTTTGTAGATGGTTCTATCGTGATAGGGACGACAGGAATAAGCGTCTGCCTCCCATATATTGGCAATGCGTATGGATTCGAATTGTAGCTGCTCTACGGATTCTTCCAATTCATCGCATAAGTCGTCATCAGGCCATAATGCGGTCTTGATGCGTTCCAATGCAAAATCCAACAGACTTTGGTCGGGGTCTTTGGTGGCATGGATGGTGTCGAATAATTCTAATAATCTCATCGGTTTTATAAAATTTGGTGATGCAAAGATAAGTCATTTTTTGTGAATGACGGTATTTTTTCGTCGTTTTTTAATTTAATTTTATCAACAAAGTTATGAACATATTATTTGTTTGGTTTTCATTGTTTTACAATCAAGCATTTTCGGAATCAATTTCAAAAGTTGTTGTTTGGCGATGAAAAAAAGTCATTTTATGCGTTTTTTTCTTATTGAAATTGTTGGTTTTGAAAAAACTCAAGTATTTTTGCCCAATGAAAACCATAAACAACATGAAGAAGATACGCTTTTTCCTTATGGTGCTGGTGCTTTTCCCAATAGGATTGGTCGCCCAACACCCCATGGATTCCGTCAAAACCAAGCCAGGCATCGTAGCCCATCGCGGATTTCACCGTTTTGAAGGCTCGGTCGAAAACAGCATCTCATCCATGCAACATGCCTTTGCCCATGACTTTGAAGGCACCGAATTCGATGTGCAGCTCACAAAAGATGACGTCGCCATCGTGTTTCACGACAGTAAAACGCAAGGCCGTGCCATCTGTGACACGCCTTTCGACACGCTGCGTCAGTTGCAAGCATTTACGTTGAAAAACGGTGAGACCGTCCCCACACTCGACGAGTTTTTGGAAGCATGTTCCATCGCAATTAAGGAACAATTTCCTCGCGAAAAGCATACTCAGTTGTTTTTTGAGATCAAGCCGCTGCAACGCAAGGAACAACGCTATCATCTCATCGGCCAAATCATTGAAGCCATCGGGAAATATCAACTTCACGACGACATTTTCTTCATCTCCTTCGACCTTGATGCTTGCGTGATGATGGCCCAATTGCTGCCCGACATCCCTGTGGCCTACCTCGAAGGCGACCTCTCGCCCAAACAACTGCAAGAAAAGGGCATCACCGACATCGACTACCATTGGAGCAAGTTCGCCGCCCATCCCGAATGGGTGAAGGAGGCGCACGGCTTAGGCATGACCGTCAACGTGTGGACTGTCAACACGCCTGAAAAAGCTCTGGAGATGCTGCAGTTGGGCGTGGACTACATCACCACCGATGAACCCCTTCAGATGCGGGAATGGTTAGGTCGAGATAAGACAGAATAATGTTTGCTATTGACAAATCACAAATACATATACTATGAACAAAACTATGCATATCCAAGAAGAGGCGGCGCGCTGCCTGCTTTGTGCCGATGCGCCGTGCAGCAAGGTCTGCAAAAATGGCGACCCAGCCCGCGCCATCCGTGCTATTAGATTCGACAACGAAGCCATTGCGGGACAATGGCTTGACAAGTGCAACGAAGCTGAACTGCAAGCCGCCGAAGCAGCCTGCATCCACTACGACCGTCCCATCCGCATCAAGGAATTGGCGGCCGCCGTCAAAGGCACGAAGCCACAAAAGGATCTCCCCAGTCTCGCCATCGATTTCTGTGGCATCCCTTGCGAGAATCCTTTCTTCCTCGCCTCGTCGGCCATCTGTACCAACTATGAGATGGTGGCACGGGCCTTTGAAGCAGGATGGGCTGGCGTGTTCTACAAGACCATCTGCATGGAGGACATCCGTGAGGTGTCGCCGCGCTTCGACGCCGTCAGCGAGCCGGGACGTTCCGACTTCTTCGGCTTCCGTAACATGGAACAACTGAGCGAAAACCCCGTTGAGGTGGACTTCGACATCCTGCGAAGGCTGAAAAAGGACTATCCCTCGAAAATCGTCGTTGCCTCCATCATGGGCAACGCCGAGACGGAGTGGATCACGCTGGCGAAAATGGCCGAAGAGGCCGGCGTCGACGCGGTGGAGCTTAATTTCTCCTGCCCGCAGATGAAGTTGGCTGGCATGGGCAGCGACGTGGGACAGAACTCTGAGCTGGTGCTGTTCTATACGGCCTATGTGAAACATAATGTCAAGATTCCGGTCATCCCCAAGATGACGCCCAACATCACCCAAATCAACCAACCCGCCATGGCCGCCCACTTCGCCAGCGCCGATGCAGTGTCGGCCATCAATACCATCAAGAGCGTGACCATGAACAGTCGCGGTGCCGTGGCCGATAAGAAGACCGTCTCCGGGCTCTCAGGCCGTGCGGTGAAGCCCATCGCCTTGCGCCACATCCTCGAAATGGCTAAAAATCCCATTTTCACCGCAACCAACAATGGCAAACGCATCGAGTTGAGTGGCATCGGTGGCATAGAGACCTGGCGCGACGCGCTTGAGTTTATCCAGTTGGGCTGCAGTAACGTGCAGGTGTGCACCGCCGTGATGCAGTACGGTTACCGCATCATCGATGACCTCGTATTGGGGCTGCAAAACTATATGGCAGAACGCGGCGTCGAGCACCTTTCGGATCTGGTAGGAGAGGAGCTGCCTAATTTCGACACCCCCACCAACCTCGACCGCGACACCATTGTGTATCCCACCTTCGACCGTGAGCAATGCATCGGCTGCGGCCGTTGCTACATCTCATGCCAAGACGGTGGCCATCAAGCGATTTCCTTCGATGCCGACCTGCGTCAGCCGCATCTCGATGGAAAGCGTTGCGTAGGCTGCCACCTCTGCCGACTCGTCTGTCCCACAGGCGCCATCGGCGTGGCGAAACGCATTGCCAAGAAGGAATAAAATGAACAATTAAAACAGACTGGGATTCCCTGACGGGAATGGAGAGTTCTTCCAACTAAAAAGCGGCGGCATGTAGCGTTTACAACGGGTAAACATCACTTGCCGCCGCTTATTATACGGGTACATTACTCCATTCCCCTAAGGGGAATCTATGCCAGCTTTAGAACCTCAGCGTCAAATTCCCCATGACATGGAAACCTGCCATCGGGATGAAACCGATTTGGTAGTAACGGTTGTCGTTGGGGTGACCGTAGCTGTCGCAGATGGCCGAGTAGACCCAGCCGCTGGCAGCGTAACGCTTGTTGAAGATGTTGTTGAAGTTCACTTTCACGATGGCTTCCTTGACGACCTTCTTGGGCTTCAGGGTGTAGCCAAGGCTCACGTTCGAGGTGCTATAGGCCGGAAGTGAACGATCCAGATTTTGGGTGTTGTCGAGATACATGCGTGAAACGTAGTTCGTGTGCCAGACGGCCTCGAAGCCTTTGTGGTGGAAAGTGATGAAGCCGTTCAAGATGGCCGAAGGCGAGAAGGCCAAGGTCGAGTTGTCGTAGTGAATGACATCGAAGCCATCGCCATCGTAGGCATTGCCGTTGGCATCGGTGTTGCCTTCCCAATCGTCCCAGTTCTCGACATATTCGTCGAAGTCTTTGATCTTGTTTCTGCTCAAGGCAGCGTTGGCCTCGATGGTCAACCATTTGGTGGCGTTCACGCCTGCCTGCAGCTCAACGCCCATGCGGTACGAATCCTTGATGTTGGTGGTCAGGGCCTCACCGATGTCGCTCACCGCGCCGGTCTGTACGAACTGGTTGGTGTAGTCCATATAATAGAGGTTGGCACCCGCCTGCCAGATGTTGCCGTTGTAGTTGTAACCAAGTTCGTAGTCAAGGAGTTGTTCGGGCTTGGGGAAGGGATAGGAGCCGTTGTCGGTGAAGTTGTTACGCTCAGGCTCGCGGTGGCTCAAGGCAACCGAACCGTAGATGTGATGGTCGTTTTTGTTCCATGAGATACCACCTTTCGGGTTGAAGAAATGATAGGTCTGATGGATGTCCAAAGGCTGGTTATAGTAACCGCTCTCGTCGTCGTAGAACTTATCGTTGATGCCGTCGGTCTTGTAGTCCACATAGCGGTATTGCAAGTCGCCGAAGAGGCTCCAATGCTCGGTGATGTTGTAGGCGGCTTTCACAAAGGCGCTGCCATCGAGTTTGTGGGCATCGGAGTCGTAGTATTTGTGCTTGCCGTTGGTGAGGTATTTGTTGGCGACATCGGGGTTGGCAATGTAAGTGACATAGCCGAAGTGGTTGCCGTTGAATTTTTGCACCGATAGGCCGCCGATGACGTCCCATCTCTCATCCTTGTAGTTAGCGTTCCAATTGAGACCGTAGGTGTGTTGGGTGAGGCCTTTCCTGCGCACGAAGTCGGTCCTTTTCACTTGGTTGCCTTCAGCATCGTAGTAGGTCATGCCGAATTTCGAGAGCTTGTTGTTGGGACGGAACTCTTCATAGTAGCCATAGCCATAAGTGTAGTGCAAAGTGGCCGAGGTCTTCCAGTGTTCATTGATGTTCCAAGCGGCGGAGAGGAGGTTGTGGTTCTGCCAGAAGTTGTCGGTGGTACGATTCCAGAAAGTACCATCGTTCATTTGGTAGCGTTGGGTCATGTAGTGGCCGTTTTCGTCTTTGACGAAGTTGCCGTCCTCATCGGTGACGAGGTATTCGTATAGCGAGTTGTATTGTCCCAGGCCCACGTTCCACAAGTCGGCGTAGGTCTTGATGCCGGTGTGCTCGCCGTATGTGCCATCCATGAGGCTGAGGTCGTCGTTGCCTGCCACGACACCGTTCCAGGCTTGTCCGGTCTTCTCGAAGTTGCCGATGTTTTTGTAGCGGAGTTGGAAGTTGTTATTAATAAAGGTGATGCCGCCATAATAGCTTCCGCTGCGGCCCTTGGTGCCGTGAATGAAGCCATCGGTGTGGGTCTCGTGGTAGGCGCCGTCGATGATGAGGTGGTTCCACAAGAGACCAGTTGAGGCTTTTGCACCGAAGTTGAGCGTGTTGAACGAGCCGTAGGAACCCGTGATTTCTGCACTCGGCACGAAAGAAGGCGTTGCCGACGACAAGGCCACTGTGCCGCCAAAGGCGCCGTCGCCATTGGTGGAGGTGCCCACGCCGCGTTGGATTTGCACAGAGCCCAACAGCGAGCCATAGCTGTTCATGTTCGCCCAGAACACGCACTGGTCTTCGGGTGAGTTAAGCGACACACCGTCAAGGGTGACGTTGATGCGTGAGTCGCCGGCGCCACGGATGCGCATGTAGCTGGTGCCAGTGCCTACACCGTTCTCGCTCCATGCAAGGATGCCAGGTGACTTGGCGAACAGGAAGGGCAGCTCCTGACCCGTCTTTGAGAAGTCGTTCAGTTCCGCTTTCTCGATGTTGGTGACGGCAAAAGGTGCGTTTTTCTGAACGCGCACGCCGCTGACTACCACTTCGTTAAGCGTTTCGTAGTTGGTAGTGTCGATTACTACTGTGTTTTGAGCATTCACATTTGCCGCGATAAACAATGCGGCGACAACAAAAGAAAATCTTTTCATCTCTTGAACTTTTAATTTATAAAATGTGAAGGGGAATGCTTGAATCTATCCAATCCCTACGCCGGCATTATCCGGATCAGGTTAGAGGGTATGTTCTCAGCCGTTTCACCCTGCCGAGGCAGGGAAGGCACCCCTTTGTAATTCTGCGGCAAAAATAGGAATTATTTCAATATGTCAAGCGAAAAAAAGATTCCCTTCGGGAATGGAGGTGGTGTGAGTTTGAAAGGCGGCGGCATGAAGAGCTTACCTAATGTAGGCATCACAAGCCGCCGCTTTACAAATTAGTGGTTAACTCCATTCCCCGCAGGGGAATCTCAATATCGTTAAAACCCAATGAAATAACACAAATACCCGCAAACAGCTGCCACTAAGGCATTAACTATCTTTGCTTTGGCAAAACTCCTTTTACTTTCGGCAAGCAAAGGCAGCGAGGCATGGCCATCCTGCGAGATGGAGCTGGCCAGCAGCACCGAGAACGGCACTGTGCCCGTGGCAAACAAGGTGACAAACAGCAGATGCGGTCCCGACTCGGGGATGATGCCAACCAAGACAGCCAATAAAATCATCCAGGGAATATTATTGCTGATAAGGGTTTCAATGTCAAAGTAATGCAGCCCGACTTGGATGACGAATAGCGCGCCGAAGGCCCAGAGGAAGATGCTCAGGAAATGCTTGCGGATGATGTGCTCCCAAAGGTGTTCCTTGATCACGTGTTCTTCTGCCGTGGCAATGAACCATACCACAAACAGACTGATGGCGGCAAAGATGAGATTTATCCAATATTCGTCGAAGATATTGAGCTGGGTGTGAATGGCTTCCTCGTGCTCATGCTCAAACATGCCGAAGGCTAAGGCAACGATGAACAAAATCACGCCAAGCAGCAAGGCGATGCGTTCGGCGCTGGCATGGCGCATGTTGCGCAAGGTGGGTTTGTCGTCGTCTTCTTCCATTTCATCTTCCTTGTGAATCTGATAGCCGTCCTTGCAGCCTTCGTGTTGGACTTTGCCGTTCGGCTTGGAGAACCTGTCCACCAGCCAACCGACGAGAATGGCGATAGCGAACAAGACCACCATCAACAGCAGGGCTTCCTTAGGTATCATGGCGAGCATGACGAAGGCTTCGTCACCCGAAGAAGCAATCATCATGGCAATCAAAGCGCCGAAACTCAGCAGCTTGTGCGAATACATCGAAACGGCGGCGAAACCGCCCATGCAGCCAGGAATGATGCCCAAGCCCGCTCCCAAAACGACTTGTCCGAAACGATTTTGGCGCAGTCGGGTGAACCATCTGCCGTGCGAATGGATGTTGACATACTCAATCATCAGCATCATGATAATCACCAAACCTGTGATTAAGACGCTGTTTCTCAGCACATCCAAAAACAAATGCAAAAACTCGTTCATGGCTTAAAAATGAGTGGCAAAAATAAAAAGTTTTATCTTTGCAGCAAAATTAAAAAGACACGAGAATACGTGACCGTGAGAATACCCGAGGTCCCGAAGTCTCGTAGTCCCGAAGTCATATAAAATGAAAAAAGAAGACTGTTTTTATCTGGGCCGCGTGGCCAAGACCCACGGCTTGAAAGGGGAGGTGACCATCAAATTGGAGGCTGACGACCCTTCTGCTTACCTCGAAATGAAGCATTTCTTTCTTGAAATCAACAAGGTGCTGACGCCGTTTTTCGTGGAGAAAATCACGATGAGCGGAGATAAGTTCTTCATCGCTATTCAGGATGTGAAGACTATCGAAGCGGCGCAACATCTGGTAGGGAAGACAGTGTATTTACCCTTGGAAATGTTGCCCAAACTGAGTGGCAAGCAGTTCTATTTCCATGAGATTGTGGGCTTTACGGTGGTCGATACTGAGAAAGGTGAGCTTGGACCAATCAGTCAGGTGCTGGAATATCCCACACAAGCCATCCTGCAAGTGATGAAAGGTAAGAAGGAAATCCTAATTCCCATCCTCGACCAAGTGATTCAAAACGTCGACCGCGACAAGAAAATCCTCACCATCACTGCGCCTGAAGGCTTGATAGACATGTACTTGCAATGACCGACGCGCGTCCATTCCACTTCAAGCATTTCAGCCTCTACCATCACCGTTCGACGATGAAGGTGGGGACCGATGCTATTTTGTTGGGGCGCTGGACCGAAGTCAAGCCGACGGATGTGGTGCTCGACATCGGCACGGGTTGCGGGTTGCTGCCGCTGATGCTCTCACAAAAGGGTGTAGCACATGTGGATGCCGTCGACATCGATGCGGCTTCAATCGAGGAAGCCACAATCAACTTCGAGGCTTCGCAATGGCACGAGCAACTGAAAGCTTATTGCACTGACATCGTCGGATTCCAATCTGATAGCCTGTATGACCTTATCATTTCCAATCCACCGTTTTTTAACCGGTTTTCCAAGTGTGATTCTGAGCGCAAAAGCAGGGCACGGCACAACGACGCAGGTTTGTCTTATGCCATGGTTTGCCGCGAAGTCCACCGTCTGATGAAGCCCGAAGGCCGTCTGTCAGTAGTGCTCCCGTTCGATGTGATGCAGGAGTTTTTGAAAACAGCAGAAGGTTTTGGGCTCTATTTGCACAGATGCATGACTATCGTGCCAATAGCGGGTAAGGAGCCTAATCGCGTCAATCTGGAATTGAGATTTGGAAGAAACGATAATGTTCATGAGGAAACCTTCGTTATCCGCGATGCAGACAAGCGTTTCACTTCACAATACAATGAATTTCTGAAGGATTATTATTTAGGGCTGTAAACAATGACCACAGACTATGACCGCATCAATGTAATGAAAATCGGTCATGGTCATGGTCACAAGTCATAGTCAGAAACTCATTGCCCTTTCTTCGAGGCTTCCTTGTTGGCCTTAGCCCTGTGTTCGTTGAAGAGATATACCACCCTCAGCGTGATGCTGTTGTTGTATTGTCTCTGTAATGGAAGCACTCGGTTGTCATCGGTTTTCAGGATGGTTTCGTTCGCGTCTTTGTAGAACAGGCGGGTCCTGATGGGTACCAATGAATATTGATAGCGCAGTTCGGCATGGATGCCTTCCCAGATGCGCACACGCAAGTCGGCACAAATGTTGAAATCGTGAGCACGGTAGCTGTCGGAGTTGGAAATGGCCCTTGGAACCAACTCTTCGATGGCCTCATTTTGAGGATAGCCAGCCTCGTAGAGGAGTTTGGTCAGCTCGTCAAGATCTTTTGCTTTGCTGATGTCGGGCTTGCCGTCAGCTCCTTCTCTCCAATGGATGTTTCCGTCACCCAGTCGAATGGCTGTGGGCTGGTTGTTGATGTATTCTTGAAGTCCAACGATACGCCCGTAGGATACGCCGAGACCAAGGCTATAACGGTCTTTGTCGGTAAGGTAAATCATGATGGGGATTTCAGCATAGTTGAGGTTCAGTTTGTAACGACCCGTATAAAGCCCGAGATGCGGGTTGATAGAATCCCCTTTGTAGGCACCTTTTTGGTTGAAAAGCACTTCAAGTCCGACATCCATCCAGTTGGTAATGGGTATCAAGGCGCCGGCACCGGCATGTACACCAGCCTTGCGGAAACGGTAGCACTCGTCGCCGTCGACTTGGGTGACGTTGCCGCCAAAAAACACCTCGCCCTTGATAACCTGGGCATGGATTAAGGCAGGAGCAGCCATTGTGAAGGCCAATAACAAGGTAAGTATTCTGAATCTCTTCATCTCAATTGTGTTTGTATGATAAAACTCCATTGGACTCGGTTTATTGTTGTATGCGTGAAAAATCGTTTACTGTCCGCTCAAGTCATGGTATCTGCGGCGGGCGGTAAGGTAGGTGATTTGTCGGTCGGTGATGGCATTTTTGGCCTGCAACAGCAATGCATGGGCCTCAAGCACATCGGTGATGGTGTTCATGCCTGCACGGTAGTTGAGCTCGGCAAGGCGGTAGTTTTCTTGGGCCATGTCCAAGGCAGCCTTGTCGGATTGCATCAAGGCTTCGGCTTCCACCATTTGGTTATAGGCTTGTTTCACTTGCAAGCCCATCTTCTCGGTCAGGTCTTTTTGCATCAGCTCTGCTTCTCGGATGGCGATGTTGTGTTCTTTCAGTTTGTGCGAGGTCTCCCACCACTGTGTCAAGGGAATCGACACCTGCGCCAAGGCAATGGCATTACCCTTGTATTTTCTGACGAGGTTTCCGTAGGAGTATGTCCCTCCAATGCCAACTTGCGGCAAGGCTTCGCCTAAGGTCAGTTTCTTGCGAAGCTTTTCGGCGTCGATCTGAAGCTGGAGCAGCTGTTGTTCGGGTCGGATGAAGTTCTCACGCAGTGCGTCGGCATGATTCTTTATAGAAAAACTGGCAGTGTCGAGCGTCAGGCCATCTTCAGGATAGGTGATGCCGATTTGTTGACAGAGCAGTTGTGAGGCCAATACGATGCCATTGCTAAGCTGTAGTTGATTGGCTTTCAGTTCGTTTTGTTTTAACGCAAGACGGAGTTTGTCGCTCTTGGTGATGAGTCCGGCTTTCAAGGCCACATCTACGATATGGTCGAGACTGTCGGTGAGTGCCAAAGCTGATTCCACAGTGTGCACCTTGTCTTGCAAACCCAATACAAGGTAATAGGTCGATTCGATGTTTTCGAGCATGTCGCGCTCCGAGACTTCGGCTTTCAGTTGGGCTGCTTCTATGCCGACATTGGCCAATCGGTTGCCATTGAGGATGCGCCCGCCGGCATAAACGGGCATCATGGCGGTGGCATTCACGCCGTGGCCTTTTTCCATCAAGTTGATTTCGGTCGGCAATCCCATGTTAGCCCCCTCTGGGTCGTTCAACGTAGTGATGAGCGCCGAAAGGAAAGCGCCTAGGTCATCGTCTTGGATGTCGTTGATGCCGTATTCGATAATGGGTCTGGCGGCATAATAGGCCAGATAGGAAATCGATACCTGCGGGAAGTGTTTCGTGAAAACTTGTGCCTTAACTTCTTGTGCTTTTTGAATCTCCAATTGGTCTGTCAGCAACTGCGTGTTGTTGGCTTTGGCCAAGGCGAAGCAAGAGTCGAGCGTCAGCACTGGGGTTTGCGCTTTGAGGCCTAAGACGAGCAGGGCAAAGAGTAAGGATGTGATATGTTTTTTCATGACTGTGCGTTGTTTTCTTCGTTCTTGTTCTTTTCCTCGTTGCGCTTGTCGCGTTCGTCGAGGCGGTCAAGGAAGCGTTGGTTGACTTTCTTCAAACGGTTTTGTTCGCGTTCGCCGGCGTCGAAGGCCAGACAGTAGGCCACGGGCAGCACGGTGACGACCAAGGGGAAGGTGAAGATGGTACCAAAGCAAATCACCACACCCATGGGCTCCCATAGCAGGGTCTTGGCGATGATCATCGGGATGACGCCCAAGGCAGTGGTGGCCGAGGTGAGGAAGATGGGCCTCATGCGGCGCAGACCGGCTTCGTAGGCGGCATCGTGCACAGCGATATGCTCTTTTGCCCGCAACTCGCCTGCATAGTCGTACATGATGATGGCATTGCGGACGATGATGCCGATGAGCGAGATGACGCCCAACAAGGCCGTCACCGAGAGGTCGAGGCCGAACAACCAAAGGCCGAACATGGAACCGAAGATGCAGAGCAGCGAGACGGAAATGGAAAGGAACGAGATGCCGATGCGCTTGTAGTGGATGATGAGAACCACAAACATCACGACCACTGCTGCCATGATGGACATGAGCAGCGAGGGCATGGTTTCCTTGGTGGCCGACATGGAACCGCCTTCTTCGACGACGATGTCTTCAGGGATGTTGAGTGTGCTTAAGTATTCGTTGATTTTCGCATAGTGTTCGAGCTGGCCACAGTCAGGCATTACGTCGGCCATTACCGTGATGCAGCGGCGACCGTTGCGGTGGGTCAGGTTGTCGTGCTGGAAACGAGGATGGATGTCGGCCACTTGGCGCAGCGGCACCCAGACGCCAGGCAGCGAGGTGGGCACCAGCATGTCGCCGATTTTCTCGTAGTCGATGTCGTGCACCCCTTCCGTATAGATGGTGGTGGGCAGGTTGTAGCCGTTTTCCCACATGGAGACCATCTTGTTGCCCGAAAGGGCCCCCGACAGGTAGACCGAAAGCACGGCTTGGGTCACACCGAGGCGAGTGGCTTCATCCATGTTCAGGTTCACTTCGACGATCTCTTCTGTGCCGTCATAGTCGGAATGGACGAAAAACAGCTCGGGGTTTTGCTTCATGTAGGCGATGAGTGAGTCCTTGATAGGCTCGAGGCGGTCATAGTTGTCGCCCATGATGTAGTATTCGACCGGTGCGTTGACCACCTGATAGTCCATCTGCCTGAAGCGGATTTGCGCCAATGGGAAGTGGTTCTCGTACTTCTGCGAATACTCTTTCATCATTTCCTTGGTGGCTTTCTCTGATTCGGTGATGACGATAAACTGCGCGTAAGCCGATGTGGGCATGGGTTCGGGCGAATAGGTCATGTGGAAACGAGGCGAAGCCATGCCAATGAACGAAGTGACGGACTTTACCCGTTTGTCTGCCAGCAGGATTTTCGTCAATGAGTCGGATACAGTAGCGGTTTCCGTGATGGAACTGCCAGTGGCCAGATGGATTTCAACGGCAAAGCTGTCGCGTTCGGCCTTGGGAAGCATCTGGACCTTGATTTGGGTAAGGAAAAACAAGCCAATGGCCACCGAAATGACGGATGCGATGATGGTACTCCATTTGTGACGGAAACACAAGGTGAGAAGTCGTTTGTAGGACTTTTGGAGCATATCGAAAAACTTCGCTTGGATTTTCTCCAACTTGGAGCGTTTGTTAGGGTTTGATGGGCCGATAACCCTTGCCGAAAGGTAGGGAATCACCCAGATGGCATAGAGGAAACTACACGATAGCGTGATGAATATGGCCCAAGGGAACATCCCGATGAAATCACCCATGTCTGTGCCTTTCATCAACGACAACATCGGGAAGAACATGAACGAGATGGAGCAGGTGGCGATGAGCATGGACGTCATCAGGCTTCTGGTGGATACGGCAGCGGAATACCAGCGTGAATGTCCTGAATTGAGCATGTCGGAATAGCCGTCGATGACCACCACAGAGTCGTCCACAATCATGCCGAGGACAACGATTAGTGCTGCCAAGGTGACGGTGTTCAACTCGATGCCTAATAGGTACATGATGGCCCAAGCGGCGGCGATACAGACGGGTACTGAAGTGGATGAGACCAAGGCCGTCCGCAAGGGGAAGAGGAAGAGCATCACCATGATGACGATGATGATGGCTTCGATGAGGTCTTTCAGGAAAGAACGCACCGACTTGTTGACCACCACAGGCTGGTCGGTGATGCGGTGCACTTTGATGTCGGGAGGGGCTGCAGATAGGAAGGTCTCAATCTCTTTGTTGACTTCGTCACCGAAAGCCACCACATTGTGACCGGGACGCATCTCCATTGAAAAGATGAGACATTGGTTGCCATTGACCAAGCTGTCGGAATATTGGATGTATTGCGAAGCCTCTTGGTAGCGGCGCTCCAGTCGGGCCACGTCGCGCAGGCGGATGATTTGTCCAGTGACGGGTTCGGAGAACACGATGAGTTCGGAGAGGTCGTAGATGTCGCTGTAGGGCACGTTCACATGGATGACCGCTGAGCCATCGCTGTTGCTGGCTTCGCCGGTGATGGTGCGTAGGCTGTGGGCGGCCAATTCAGCGGTGATCATAGCGGGCGACACCGCATATTGTGTCATGCGCGTTGGATCCATGTAGATGGCAATCTCTTCCTTTTGTTCGCCCACAATCTTGATGTTGCCCATGGTCTCAATGTTGCGCAAGCGTTCCGAGAGGCGGTCGGCGAATTCGCGCAGCTCACGCGGCGAGCGTTGGTCACTTTCGATGGCGAGAAGCAGCGAAGAGGCGTTGCCGAAATCGTCGATGACTGCGGTAGCCAAAACACCTTGCGGCAAGTCGGTTCTTTGGAACAAAATCAGCCCTTGGCGGATGCGCGACCAGGTCATCTTGGCGTCTTTGGTGTCGTTGACCAGGGTGACGAAGACGAGCAGCATGCCGTCTTTGGATTGTGAATAGGTTTTTTTCTTGTCCACGTCGCTGAAGGTGAACAGGTATTGCTCGACGGGTTTCGCCACGCGTTGCTCGATTTCGTCGGCAGTGGCACCTGGATAGATGACGGCCACCACACCAATGCGGATGGTAACATCAGGGAACTCGTTTTTCTTGAGCTTGGGCAAGGAGATGAAGCCGAATATGACGATGACGGCCATGAAGAAGAACACGAGTTTGTAGTTCCGCATTGCCCCCTCGATGATGTTTCTTTTCTGAGCCATAGTTTTCGTTTTATTATTGACTTCAGACTTCGTGACTTTGTGACGATTCCAGCGTCCCGCAGTCCCGTAGTCTCGCAGTCTCGTGGTCACATTTTCTTGTTTTTATTCATATCCCATTCGTTAAAACGAAACCTTGGCTCCGTTGTACAGTTTCTGATAGCCTACGGTGATGATGGTGTCGCCGCTTTCGAGGCCGCTTTCGACCACCACGCCGTTTTTCACGAAACCACCCACTTTGATATTGCGGCGGTAAGCCTTGCCGTTTTTTACGGTCCAAACGTCAGCGTCTACAGGCATGGTCAGCACACAGGAAGATGGAACCACGATGCCTGAAGCCTCCGAAAGGGAGAGCTGGATTTTGACCACCATTCCGGGAAGAATGTCCTTGTTCTCGACAGGCACGCGAGCCTTCACTGTATAGGTATGGCCCATTGGGTTGGAGACAAAAGATTTGTCGATGATTTCGATGGTCCTGGTCATGTTGTCCAAGCCCGGGAAGGTGGCTTCGGCCTTGTCACCGATTTGGATGACGCCAACTTCCTTTTCGGGGACAGAAAACTCGACGACCATCTTGTTCATGTCGATGATGTGGCAGAATGGGGCTGAGGGAAGCAGGTTTTCGCCCGTGGTGTGTTCCTCCATACTGATGTAGCCGTCCTGTGGGGCACGTAAAGTGCATTCCGACAAGTGCTTGCGAGTGGTAATCTCGGTTTGTCGCGCTTTCTCGAGGTCGGTCTCCATCTGCACCCAGCGCACATCGGGGATGCCGCCTTCGTCGTGGACTTGTTTCAAGCGGTTGTAGCCGTCTTCAGCTTGATTGAGTGTGGCAAGAGCCGCGTCGTGTAGACTCTTGGCTGAAGTCTCGTCAACGCGTGCAATCAACGCGCCTTTCTTGACATGTTGTCCGTTTTTTACGTAAACGCCTGTAAGTGTGCCGCCAAGGGGGAACGAAACAGGCAGTTTCATCTCGCTCTTGACAGTGCCAACATAGTTGCGGAAACTGTTGTCGTCGGTCTGCTCGATGATGCTTATCTCGACAGGGATGGTAGGGTCGAAGGACTGCTTCGTGTTTTTCTTCTCGCCACATCCCGCCAAAAGGAATAGGCCGAGCCATAGACAAATAATTCTTATTCGCATCATAGGGAAATAGTTTGATGCGCAAAAATAAAGAAATAATACATATTGTTCTCCAAAAAAGAGTGCTTTGTTTGAAAAACAATTGGTTAATAACTTCAGTGTCAATTCAATTGTTGACCTGTTAGAGTGTACCGTTTCCCGTCCTTGATGATTACGACGTGGCCGTTTTCAAGCACTTTTTTGACGGTTGGTCCCTCTGGCTGGTAGAGATTTTCATCGGTTCCGAAATCTGTCTTCACGATGGTGTTAGACCAGATGATTTCCCCCTCGATGCCGTTAGCGAAGACTTCACTTATTCCGAATTTATATTCACCGGCATGGGCATCATTCCATGTTTCGTCAATGTAAAACGAACCAGCGAAATCATCGGCCAGCATTACGGTGTTCCCTTCGCTGTCGGCACGATAGATGCGGTAGCCTATGATTTGTTCAAGCCGGCTTTTGATTTCATAAATGAGAATGGAGTGGTCATTGGCAATGAACATGGCGTCTTTCCCGTCGTATTTTCCGGTGCAAGCCCCCATCCCGTATGTATAGTCCCAACCCGGATCCAGCAAAGGTCTGTCAAATATGCTATTGTTGGTGATGTTATAATCAAAAACTCCTGATTCTCTTGTAATTAGTAGATGGGGGCTTCCGTCTTTGGCCGTATAATATCCCGAACCAAAGATGTAATCTGGTAATGTCGGACTAGCTTGTATCTTTTGTCCTTGACGGTTATGAAGAGCGTTTTGGTAATTTTGGTCAAGCCAAAAGCCATCATATTCAGGGTCGTATGTGATATCTCCGAACCAATGGAGGATATTTAAGCTGTCGATAATCATTTTGTTGTCAAGGTCAACCTGATATAGCACTTGAAGTCCGGAATGGGCAGTGTTGCAATAGAAGCTGGTCCCGTCGTAATCCAAGCCAACGGCGTCAAAATCGATTCTTAGATTGAATTGTTCCACCAAGTCTCCGTTCATGGTGTATTTGCCAAACGCGAAAGGAGGAGTGTTCCATTCAGCGTATGTGACATAGATGTGCTCGCCGTCGGTGGCCACGCCACTGCCTTCCTCATGGAGATCGAATTGTTTCAGGAGAGCCCACTCGGTATCAGGCTGATTCCACGAAAGGCTCACACATGTGCAGTTCGGATTGTTTGCTTCAGGCGAGTAACTCGCTGTGATTTGTCCAACAGGTGAGCAACAGAAGACAATCTCGATATTAACAGTGTCGTTTTCAACTGCAAAAGTGTAAGTTGGGTCGTTTGACATGGTTTGCCCGTCCTTCTTCCAGCAGTATAGGTTATAGCCCTCGGCGGGAGATGCAGTTAACGTGCATAGTTCGCCGATATGGTATTCTCCATTTCCTTCGAAGGTGCCTGCGTTAGGTGGAAAGACAGAGACATTCACGACGCAGGGTTCATATTGAGGAATGATATCGAAAAGAGCAGCGTTGCTGATACTGAAATCATATCCGAGGGGATTCAAGTTTCCCAAAGCAAAGTAGCCATTTGCGGTGCCCCATCCCCAGTTGAAATGGAAAAGGCCGTTGCTGTCGTATCCGTCGCAGACAAAAGAGTGTCCACCACTACCATAACCAACATATTGTACGGGTCGACTCAAGTCAAGGCTATTCATCAGTAGTGAGCTCCATTCCTCATTGCTGTAATCCGATTTCTTTTCCTTGTGAATTTGTCTTGTATAATTGAAATAACGCCTCAAGGCATTGATTACGTCACCCGTGTTGGCTAGAGAGCCATTGGGACCGTACCGCATTTCCAAAGAGACGCCACACTGGTACAGCAAGGTTGCCACGGCCTCAATCTCAGCCTCGCTTGAGTTTTCGGTAAGCGAATCAGGCATGTGTTCCCAGTCGTAGGTGGTGTTGCCGAAGTCGGCGGAGAGTGTCAAGCCGGCATTGGAATAGGAATGCGTCCCCCAGCCTGTAGTCGGATAGCCCCAATAGCGCATGATTTGTGCCATGGCCACTGCCACGCAACCCACCTCGGCATGGCCGCAGGGACCGCTCATGGTGGGGCAAAGGCTGTTGTAAAGGCAACCTTGGTTCCATTTGTCAGTCAGCAAAGGCGCAACAGCTTTGGTGGACTTGCTGTCATTAAGTTTTCCGGTAGTTTTCACCATTTCCCATTGCTTCGCTGTGGCCTCGTCTGCCTCAATATGGTTTTCGATGCCGTATTGGATCCTGGCAATGAAATCATGTAGGTAGTCCTCCATCTGGATGGGCACGTTGTTCGGGTCGAAGTGTCCATTGTGGGAATAGCCGATGATGGGCGTTTCGCAGTCGTCGGCTGAAACGATGACAAAACCGTCAGCGGTGTTGAAGACATGGAACGCGCTTGCACCTCGTTCCGTTCGATAGGTTGCTGCAAGTTGCAGATCGGAGGTTTCCATGAATTTGGCCGCAATATTTTGGGCTGTTTCTTGGTCGACGGGTCGGGCTATAGAACAGAGATAAAACCCTAAAATCGCGATGTGTAAAAAAAGAACTTTTTTCATGTTATTCTTATTATTGGTTATTTCAAGCGCAAAAATAGGTGTTTTATTTCAATCTGCAAATTTTTCTGCAAAAAAATGCAGTCAAGTCAGTTCTTTGTTGGTTTAGTGGATTCCGATCACAACTTCATTGTCAGGCTAATTCTATTTCGATTCGCATCGACTTCCAAAACCTTCACGCGTACCTTTTGGTTCAGATGCACCACTTCGTTCGGGTCTTTAATATAGTGGTCGGCCATCTGGCTGATGTGGACGAGGCCGTCCTGGTGCACGCCGATGTCGACAAAGGCACCGAAGGCGGTGATGTTGGTCACGATGCCGTTGAGGGTCATCCCAACGCGCAAGTCGTTGATGGTGCGGATGTTTTTATCAAATTCGAAGGCTTCAAAAGACTTTCTTGGGTCGCGGCCAGGTTTGTCCAACTCGCCGAGGATGTCGTTGATGGTCTCCAAACCAAATTGCTCCTCCACGAAGTCTTTTGGGTTGATTTTTGCGATGAGTTCCTTGTTGCCAATGAGGTCTTTCACCTTCACATTCAGTTTCTTGGCCATTTTCTCCACGATGTGGTAGCTCTCGGGATGGACGGCACTCTGGTCCAAGGGATTGTCGCCGTTATGGATGCGCAGGAAGCCAGCACATTGCTCGAAGGCCTTGTCGCCGAGGCGTGGCACCTCGTGAAGTTGTTTGCGGCTTTTGAAACCGCCGTGTTCCTCGCGGTAGGTGATGATGTTGGAGGCCAAACTTGGGCCGACACCGCTCACATACGACAACAATTGCTGGCTGGCGGTGTTGAGTTCCACGCCGACGGCGTTCACGCAACTTTCCACAGTCTGGTCGAGGCTCTCGCCGAGTTTCTTTTGGTCCACGTCGTGTTGGTATTGTCCTACACCGATGCTCTTCGGGTCGATTTTCACCAATTCCGCCAGAGGGTCCATCAGCCTTCGCCCGATGCTGACCGCACCGCGTACGGTGATGTCGTAGTCGGGGAACTCGTCGCGGGCAATTTTCGATGCGGAATACACAGAGGCGCCGCTCTCGCTCACCATCACGGCCATCAGGTCGCGGTCGAACTTGATGGAGCGGATGAAGTCCTCGGTCTCGCGTCCTGCCGTGCCGTTGCCGATGGCGATGACCTTGATGCGGTAGGCATCCACGAGGCTCTTGATCTTGCGCATGGCACCTGCCGTGTCCGACTTGGGCGGGTGAGGGTAGATGGTCTCATTGTGGAGCAAGGCACCGGTTTCGCTCAAAACCACCACCTTGCAGCCCGTTCTAAAGCCAGGGTCGATGGCGAGGACGCGCTTTTGGCCCATGGGGGCGGCAAGGAGCAGCTGTTTCAGGTTCTCGGCGAAGACACGGATGGCGGTCTCGTCGGCCTTCTCCTTATAATAATTGCGGATCTCGGTTTCGATGGACGGTTCCAAGAGGCGTTTCCACGAGTCAGCGATGGCCTCGCGCACGAGTTCCGACGATTCGTTGTCGTTCTTCAGGAAGATGCTCTCCAACGAGTTCAGCACAAAGTCGTCGTCCACCTTGATTTTCAGCTTCACCATGCCTTCTTCCTCGGCGCGAAACAAGGCCAACAGTCGATGCGAGGGTGCCTCGGAAATCGGTTCGCGGAAGTCGAAATACTGTTGATAGGTCTTGCCTTCCTCTTCCTTACCCTTGACCACGATGGAGCTGATGTCGCCCTGTATGTGGAAGATCTTGCGGATGCGGTTGCGCCCGTTGATATTTTCCGAGACCCACTCGGCCATGATGTCCTTGGCACCTTGCAGGGCTTCCTCGATGTCGTTGACGCCTTTGCCCGCATTGACAAAACGTGCAGCGAGGCGGTCCACCATGTCTACATTCTGCGCCATGATTTGTGCGGCAAGCGGCTCCAAACCCTTCTCGCGGGCGATGGCGGCGCGGGTGCGACGCTTCGGTTTGTATGGCAAATACAAATCCTCAACTTCCTGCAAGGTCTTGGCGTTGAGTATTCTCTGCTCCAATTCAGCCGTGAATTTCTCCTGCTCGCGGATGGAGGCGATGACGCTCTCTTTGCGTTTCTGAAGCTCGACGAGTTGTTCGAGGCGTTTCTGCACGGCGGCCACATTCTCTTCATTCATCGTGCCTGTCATTTCCTTGCGGTAGCGGGCGATGAAGGGGATGGTGGCGCCTTCGTCGAAGAGGCGAATGACGTTGGCCACATGGTGAGCGGCGAGGTTGAGCTCCTGAGCGATTTGCGGGGCGAAGTCTATGGTGTTGGGCATAAATCAAATGTTGTATGAAGAAATAATTCTTTATATTTTAACTAGTTGATATTCCTTTGTTTCCGAATTTTACAAATTTGTAAAATACAAATCATTAAATTTCGGTGCAAAAATACCGTTTTCTTTGAGTTTTTCGCTAACTTTGCGGCAAATATTCAGCATTATGTCTCTACTTGTAATTATTCTTGGATTGCTGACAGGCACCCTATTGGCGGCCATTGTTGGGCTAATTGGTTCGCATAGGAACATAGGCTTCGGTTGGGCTTTTTTGCTTTCCGTGGTCTTTTCTCCTTTGATAGGCTTGATTGTGACACTATTCTCTCAAAAACTCCCTGACAGGAATCGCAAATGGGGCTGCTTCGGTGCCTTAATTGGATTTATTGTGTTATTGTTGGTCTTGGTATTGGCGTCTGTACTGATACCTGGATGCTTAGACCAATTGCAGTCGTTTTACCAATCCTTGAAATGAAATGATTAAAAACCTGATTTTCGACTACGGCGGCGTGCTCCTCGATTGGAACCCGCATTATCTCTATGACCCATATTTCGGCGACAAGGACAAAGCCGAGTGGTTCCTCACTAACATATGCACTTATGAGTGGAACGCCCAGCACGATAATGGTCGTCCCGTGGCGGAAGGCACGGTTGAACTCATCGCCGAGCATCCCGAGTGGAAGAAGGAGATAGAACTATACTACGGCGAGTTCATGAAGATGATGGGCGGACAGATTCCAGGTATGGAGGAATATATCAAGGAACTGAAAGCCAAAGGATACCGTGTGTTTGGACTGTCCAACTGGTCGGAGGAGACCTTTGCCTTGGTGCGGCCGGTTTATCCCGTCCTCAACCTGATGGAAGACATGGTGATTTCGGGCATCGAGCGGGTGATGAAGCCCGACCCGAAGATTTTCCAACTGGCCTTGCAACGTTTCGGTATCAAGGCCGAGGAGACGGCGTTCATCGATGATAATCCGAATAATGTCGCAGGGGCGAATGCCTTGGGAATTAGTGGGATATTGTTTGAATCAAAAGATAAACTTGTGAAAGAATTAAATGGTTTAGCAACAATCTAATTAAGGAACGGAGTATGAGGTTTTTGGAATATCTGTTTTTCAAATACTACAACTGGCAGGTGAAAGTGGGAAATGGTGATATGCCCACTTTTATGGCTGTTCTTTTCATTGCTTTTTGCTCATTCTTATACTTTCTCAACATTATAGCATCATTGCAATTCTTTGTCTTTGTCAACAGTACTACTATATCAAAATGGTACTTTATTGCATTTGCCATTATTTTGTTGGTTTTAGAATTCTTTTTGCTTGCGTATAAAGGCAGAGACAAAATGATAATGGAGACACATAGGGAGGAATGGACGGGAAAGAAGAATTTGGGTGCAATATTGTTTCCTATAATTGCTTTTGTTTGGTTTAATGTGAATTGGGTTGTTAAAATGCTGATGAATCGAGGGGTTTTATAAGATTTTTGAAAACAGATTTTTGAAAGATTTCTTGCCGAAGGCAATACCAAAATAAAGAACAATGAAAATCCTCTCAGTAGAACAAATAAGAGAAGCCGACCGTTATACCATCGATCATGAACCTATAGAGTCCGTCGACTTGATGGAACGCGCCGCCACCAAGGTCTTCGAGTGGCTCTACCGCCGTGCGCCGCGAGAGAAGACCATCAAGATCTTCTGCGGCATGGGCAACAACGGCGGCGACGGCCTCGTGGTGGCCCGACTGCTCAACGAGCAAGAGATTGTCCCGCAGGTGTTTATGGTGCGCTACTCGGATAAGATGAGCCACGACTGTGAGGTGAACTACTACCGCCTCGTGAACGAAACCAAGGTGCCGATGTACGACATCCTCACCGAAGACGACTTCCCAAAGGTCGATGCCAACGATGTGGTGGTCGACGCCATCTTTGGCTCTGGCCTCAACCGTCCGCCGCAGGACATGACCGCCGACCTGATTGCCTACCTCAACCAGAGCAAGGCCATCCGTGTGGCCATCGACATCCCCTCGGGCCTTTTCGCCGACCAGCCCAGTGCCTTGGGCTTCATCTTCAAGGCCGACTACACGCTGACCTTCCAAAACCCCAAGTTGGCTTTCCTGCTGCCCGAAAACGATCCGTATGTGGGCCGCTTCGAGGTCTTGGACATCGGTCTGCACCCGCGCTATTTGGAAGAGGTGGAGACCAA
>JAEEGK010002238.1_pt1 | contig 48420 bp, 40 predicted proteins | sample 8958771 | NCBI WGS metagenome assembly JAEEGK01 (sample SAMN16246547, study PRJNA631951) | gut metagenome | biome: gut microbiome; feature: rumen; material: SC-attached | host: Bos | place: Iran: Karaj | collected 2018-10 | reverse complement strand
AGCATTGCCTATGCCATCGGCTACATCATCAGTTTCTGCTTCAACTACCTGTTGTCGGCCCATTTCACCTTTAAGAAGGAAACGAACAAAAAGAATGGCATCGGTTTTGCCGGTGCCCATCTTTTTAATTTCTTCCTGCAAATAGGATTGCTAAATGTGTTCATCTGGCTGGGCGTTCCCAAAGAATGGGCGCCGCTGCCCATGTATTGCATTGCCGTACCCAGCAATTTCCTGATTGTACGCTTCGTATTCAACAGATTCAGCCGACAAAACAACCGGTAAGGTCACGAAAGCCGTTGAGGAAATCAGCGGCTTTCATTCTTTTCTTGCCTGCCAGCTGCACTTCCTTCAGTTCCAGCAAACCATCAGCCGTGCAGACAAACAACTGGTTCTTATCCTGCACCAGCGTTCCTGCTTTCAGTTCCGTGCCTTTCGTGGTCTTTGCCGTTTCAAAGATTTTCATCACGGTCTGCTTGCCTCCAGGAGTCGAGAGTGTGGTCCAGGCACCAGGATACGGGCTCAATCCGCGCACGAAATCATAGACGCTCTTCACGCTCTGATTCCAGTCAATCTGACAAGTTTCCTTGAATATCTTGGGCGCCGAATGCAGTTCGTTGCCTACGGGAATCATGGCTTCCTGCGGCATGCTGTCCACTTGTCCTCCACCTTCCAATATCTTGTCGATGGTCTCAACGGCTATCTCTGCGCCGAGCACCATCAACCCGTCGTAGACATCCTCCACGTTATAGAAGTCTTTGATTTCAAAGGGTTTCTGCATGATGATGCGCCCCGTATCGATGTCGTGGTCAAGAAAGAACGTGGTGACGCCCGTCTGAGTCTCGCCGTTGATGACCGCCCAGTTGATGGGAGCCGCACCACGATACTGAGGCAACAGGGCCGCATGCACATTGAAAGTGCCGAAACGGGGCATGGCCCAAACCACCTCGGGCAACATGCGGAAAGCCACCACCACCTGCAGGTCAGCCTGGTAAGCACGCAGCTGCTCCACAAATTCCGGGTCCTTCATCTTTACCGGCTGAAGCACGGGCAATCCCACAGACAGCGCATACTGCTTCACCTGCGAGGGCTGCAACACATCCTGATGACGGCCCACGGGCTTGTCGGGCTGGGTAACCACAGCTACCACGTTATAACCGCCTTCCACCAGACGTTTCAGGGTTCCAACCGCAAACTCGGGCGTTCCCATGAACACTATGCGTAAATCTTCCTTTTTCATAATCACCTAAAATCCTATAAAAACTACTCCGCACTCATATCAGCCACCATCTGGCGATATTGCGTATATAGATGAGAGCGCGTGATGTAACCCACCAGCCTGCCTTCAACGTCAACCACAGGCAACGTCTGGGCATCGGTCTTGTCGAAAGTCATCATCACGTCTTCCATCGGGTCGTTCACTCCCAGTTGTGCTGCCGGCTGACTCATCAGCTGTGCCACCGTGAAATGATGGTAAAGTTCGGTGCGGAACACTATGTTGCGAATCTTCTGCAAGTCAATCTCGCCCAGCAGGCATCCGGCATTGTCGAGCACGGGCAGCAGGCTCTGCTTCGAGCGGCTGAGCGCATGCACGAGCTGACTTAGTTCCATGTCGGGCTTAACCCATGTGTAGTGGCGGTCAATCACCGAGTCAAGGCTCATCAGCGTCAGCACGGCTCGGTCGGTATGATGGGTGATAAGCTTGCCTTCGCGTGCCAGTCGCTTTCCGTAGATGCTGTGTTCCTCGAAGATGTTGATGGTGAGGAAGGCACAGATGCTGACAATCATCAGCGGGATGAACATCTGGTAGCCACCCGTCAGTTCTGCAATCAGGAAGATGCCTGTCAGCGGAGCATGCATCACGCCAGCCATCACGGCAGCCATTCCGAGCATGGCAAAATTCTGCTCAGGGATATAGACGCCGATTTGTTCTACGTTCCACACACGGGCAAAGAAGAAGCCTCCGAAAGCTCCGATGAAAAGCGAGGGAGCAAACGTACCGCCGCAACCGCCGCCGCCATTGGTGGCCGAAGTGGCAAACACCTTCGTGAGCAGCACAAGTCCGATGTAGGCTATCAGCATATTACCTTGTCCGTAGAACAACGAGTTGTTAAGTATCTGATTCCAATCGGCTTCCGTCTTACCGTTCAACAGAATGTTGATGCTATTGTAGCCTTCGCCGTAAAGTGCCGGAAAGAGGAAAATCAGCATGCTCAGCATCAGTCCGCCCACCGCCAGCTTGGCATAGTGATTGTCTTTCAACTTGCGGAACAAACCCTCGCAGGCGTTCATCATGCGGATAAAATAGAGGCTCAGCAGTCCACCAAAAACACCCAGCAGGATATAGGCGGGCACACGATCCATCTGCCAGCTGCCGGCCATCGTGAACTGGAACAGCGAATCGCTGCCCGTGAAAATATAGCTGAAGCAAACAGCCGTGACCGAGGCTATCAGAATGGGCATCAGCGAAGCCATCGTCAGGTCGATCATCAGCACCTCGAGGGTGAACACCAGTCCGGCAATAGGCGCCTTGAAGATGCCTGCTATGGCAGCGGCAGCTCCGCAACCGATGAGCAGCATCAGCGTCTTGGAGTCGAGTTTGAACAGCTGGCCCAGGTTGCTTCCGATGGCAGAGCCCGTCAGCACGATAGGTGCCTCGGCTCCCACCGAACCGCCGAAACCGATGGTGATGGCCGAAGCTATCACGCTGCTCCACGTATTGTGTCCTTTCAGCCGGCTCTTTTTGGTGCTGATGGCATAGAGGATTCGGGTGATTCCGTGAGAAATGTTGTCTTTTACGATATATCTTACAAAAAGCGAAGTAAGATAGATACCGATGACGGGATATACCAGATAGAGCCAGTTGAACGAGTGGGCAGAGAAACCCTCGGTGAGCAGCAGCTGTATCTGATTGATGAACCAGTGGAGGGAAAAGGCGGCCACGGCCACGAAAAAGCCAACGACAAAACTCAGGATAAGCGTGAACTGCCTATCCGTGATGTGTTCCTTGCGCCATATCAAGATTTTCTCCCTCACAGTAGTGCTATTTCCTCAAAATAGTAATCTCGCCGCTCTCGGTCAGTTTGATGATGCTCGACGGGGTATGCGGCTTCTTCTCCTGCCGGCGCGAGTAGCACACATAGTCAACGGCCTCAAGCAGTTCCGGCGTAATATCCTGATAGTTCATGGCAGCCGGCTGACCGCTGATGTTGGCGCTGGTCGACACAATGGGCTTCTGGAACCTGTAGCAAAGCTCTTTCGAGAACTCCTCGTGGGTGATGCGCATGGCAATGCTACCGTCTTCGGGTATCAGGTTTGGTGCCAGGTTCACCGCTCCGTCGAGGATAATCGTAGTGGGCTTGGTGGCAAGGTCGAAAATGTCCCATGCCACATTGGGAACATTGCGTACATATCGCTGCAGGCGGGCATCGCTGTCAACCAGGCAGATAAGAGCCTTGTGGTCGTCGCGCTGCTTGATTTTATAGACTTTTGCCACAGCCTCCTCGTTGGTGGCATCGCAGCCAATGCCCCACACGGTATCCGTGGGATAGAGTATCACCCCACCCCTGCGCATCACTTCAACGGCGTTCTGAATGTCTTCTTTTCTGTTCATATCTTCTTTACCTAGGGGCAAAGGTACAACAAAAATCCGATTAAGCGAAGAGAATGATGATTAATTTTATCACATTATCACTTTATCACTAAAACCGCCCAAAACGGCCAACGGCAGGATAAGTTATTGATGATGAGCACAAAAGGGTGAACGAATCAGGTATCAGGTTTGAAAAATGAGACATTGTGACTTTGTGACATTGTGACATTAAGCACCTTCGTGCTTTTTGTTGCTCACGTTCGACCATTGATGCAAGCATCATGTTGCTCACTTAATCGCAACATTAAGGTGGTTCCATAGTGCAGATGGTGGTCGAGGTAGTAAAATAGCCGGTATTATATGTTAATATATATATAATAATATAAATAATATATAACATAATAATAACTTATTATTACTTCCAGGCCAAAACTGCCCCGTAGAAAGTCGGAAGTTGCTTAATGTCACAAAGTCACAATGTCACAATGTCCAATTTTTGATTATTCTGCGACTGATAAGCGGTTTGCTCCCTAAGTATGAATGGTTTGCAAGTAAAGTCTGTTTGCAATCCAAATAAAGTCTGTTTGCTATCCAATTAAAGTCTAAATGGGAGGCAAATAAAGTCTGATTGGTCTGCTTCCAAAGTCTGGAAAGAATGCTTCCATTGGGCGGAAACGCTCTTTCTGATGGACAGAAACAATTACGCACGCGTGTGCGCGCGTGCGTAATAATTAATGTGTCAAAAAACTGGAATCAGCTCAAAGTTCCCAACCGATAGCCGAAGCACCCAGCACGGCTGCCGATGAACCGTCGAGACCGCTCACCAAGAACTTTGCCTTGCCCTTGAAGATTTTCAGCACGTGGTTGTTGTAGCTCTCCTCGATGGGTTTCATGATGAGGTCGCCAGCCTTTGTCATGCCGCCGAAGAAGATGAAAGCCTCGGGCGATGAGAAAGCTGCGAAATCAGCACAAGCCTTGCCCAGCATGTCGCCCGTGAACTCATAGATGCGCTTGGCCAGGGCATCTCCCTTGCCGGCAGCAATCGAAACGTCGAGCGAGGTAATCTTCTCGGAATCCAGTTCGCGAAGCAGCGAAGGCTCGTCGCTCTTCTCGAGGAACTCGCGTGCAGAACGGGCAACACCTGTGGCTGAGCAGTAGCACTCAAGGCATCCCAGACGGCCGCAGCCGCACATTCTTCCACCCTCGCGAACCATAGTTACGTGGCCCAGCTCGCCTGCAAAACCGTCGCAGCCATACACCAGCTGTCCGTTGATGACGATACCCGAACCCACACCTGTGCCAAGGGTAATCACGATGAAGTTCTTCATTCCGCGCGCAACACCATAGGTCATTTCTCCCACGGCAGCCGCATTGGCATCGTTGGTCAGTCCTACGGGAATGCCGCCCAGGCGGTCGCTGAACATCTGTGCCAGCGGAACAATGCCGTCGTGAGCCCAAGCCAGGTTGGGTGCAAACTCAATCGTGCCGCTATAGTAATTGCCATTGGGTGCACCGATACCCATGGCCTTGATGGTCTGAATGCCGCCCACCTGCTCGATAATCACCTGCAGGGCATCGACACAGGCATCGACATAGTCTTCCACCTTGTCGTAGCCTTGCGTCTTGATGGCTGTTGTGGCCTTGATTTCGCCACGGGCATCAACGATACCAAACACCGAGTTGGTGCCTCCTAAATCCAAGCCAATCACGTATGGCTTAATTGCTGGTTGTTCTGTCATAATATAAAATGTATTTAAGTTGTTAGAATTAGTCATGCAACACGGCAAAGGTATGAAAAAACTCCCACCAAAGCAAACTTTTATGCCATAAAATTACATAAATCAAGAAAATTTACTACCTTTGCACTCAGATATGATGCCATTTCCTTTTCAAATAGACTTCGTCAATCTGTTATTCAAGGGTATCATGATTGGCATTATCGCCTCAGCGCCGATGGGGCCCGTGGGCGTGCTGTGCGTGCAGCGTACGCTCAACAAGGGGAGATGGTACGGATTCATCACAGGCGTGGGAGCCTCGGTGAGCGACATCATCTATGCCATGATAACGGGCTTCGGCATGTCGTTCGTGATGGATTTGGTGAACAATGCCGAGACGAAGTTCATGCTCCAGATGCTGGGTAGCATCATCCTGCTCATCTTCGGCATCATCTCGTTCAGGGCCAACCCCACCAAGAACATGCACATCAGCAGCAAGCAGAAGGGAACGCTCTGGCACAATGGCATCACGGCATTCCTGGTCACCTTCTCCAACCCGCTCATCATCTTCCTCTTCATGGGTTGTTTTGCCCAGTTTGCGTTCGTCGTGCCCAACCATCCGCTCGAAATGTTCTTCGGCTATCTCAGCATCGTATTCGGGGCGCTGCTTTGGTGGTACGGCCTTACATGGGTCATCGACAAGGTTCGCACGATTTTCGACACCACCGGCATCATTATTATTAATAAGGTGATAGGCAGTGTGGTCATCATATTCTCGCTCATTGTCCTTTTCGGAACAATGTTCAATCTTTACACTTTACCCGAGTTCTGATAACTCATCATGTACATAGCACAACAACTTCGCAAGAATAACATTGCCGAATACCTGCTCTACATGTGGCAGGTGGAGGATTTGCTGCGTGCCTACGAATGCTCGCTGAGCAGGGTGAGGCGCGAATATATCGACCGCTTCAACTATACCGACGAGCAGAAGGAGGAAATGACCGACTGGTATGGCGACCTCATACGCATGATGAACCAGGAGGGATGCCGCGAACACGGACACCTGCAAATCAACCGTGTGGTGATGCAACAGCTCGTGGAACTCAATGCCCAGCTGCTCAGCAGCACCAAGTTCCCCTTCTACACCAGCGAATACTATAAGGTGCTGCCCTATATCGTGGAGCTCCGAAAGCGTGGCAATGCCGAGGAACCGGAAATCGAGACCTGTTTCAACGCCCTCTACGGCACCATGATGCTGCGCCTGCAGAAGAAGGAAATAAGTCCCGACACCAGCCATGCCATCAAGGAAATCACCACCTTCATCGGCATGCTCTCCGACTATTATAAAAAAGACAAGGAAGAAGGATTAAAATTCGAAGATTGAGATATGAATATTTTGATTACTGGTTGCAACGGACAACTCGGGAATGAGATGCAGTTGCTTGAAAAAGATTTTAGCGAACACCAGTGGTTCAACACCGATGTGGAAGAACTCGATATCACCGACCAGCTGGCCATCGAACAATTCATACAAGAAAACCAGATAGACGGCATCGTAAATTGTGCCGCCTATACTGCCGTAGACAAGGCCGAGAGCAACAAAGAGCTCTGCACGTCGCTCAACACCGTGGCACCAGCCTATCTGGCAGCAGCCGTAGATAAGCGCGGCGGATGGATGATACAGATCAGTACCGACTATGTGTTCGATGGTACCAAGCACACACCCTACGTGGAAACCGACACTCCATGTCCCGACAGCGTATATGGCAGCACCAAGCTGGCTGGAGAGTTCGGTGTGCAGAAGTTCTGCCGCCGCTCGATGATTATCCGTACGGCATGGCTCTACTCCACCTTCGGCAACAACTTCGTGAAGACGATGCTCCGTCTGGGAAAGGAAAAGACCGAACTGGGCGTCATCTTCGACCAGATTGGTACGCCCACCTATGCCCGCGACCTGGCTAAGGCCATCATGGCGGCTATTGCCCAGGGCATCCAGCCGGGTGTCTATCATTTCAGCAACGAGGGCGTCATCTCGTGGTACGACTTCACCAAGGCCATCCATCGCATCGTAGGCATCACCTCATGCCATGTGCGTCCGCTCCACACCGCTGAATACCCCACCCCAGCCAAGCGTCCCGCCTACAGCGTGCTCGACAAGACCAAAATCAAGGAAACATACAACATTGAAATCCCCTACTGGGAAGAAAGCCTCAAAGAGTGTATTGAGAAACTATGAATCAGGAGATAGAACGTAGAAGAACATTTGCCATTATTTCGCACCCCGATGCCGGTAAGACCACGCTGACCGAGAAGTTCCTGCTTTTCGGCGGACAGATTCAGGTGGCAGGTGCCGTGAAAAGCAATAAAATCAAGAAGACAGCCACCTCCGACTGGATGGACATCGAGAAGCAGCGCGGTATCTCGGTTTCCACATCGGTGATGGAATTCGACTATGCACCCGAAGAAGGAGGCATTGAATACAAGGTAAACATTCTGGACACCCCCGGTCACCAAGACTTCGCCGAAGACACCTATCGCACGCTGACGGCCGTGGATTCTGCCATCATCGTTGTGGACGGGGCAAAGGGCGTTGAGGCACAGACACGCAAACTGATGAATGTCTGCCGCATGCGCAACACACCCGTCATCATCTTCATCAACAAGATGGACCGCGAAGGCCGCGACCCCTTCGACCTGCTCGACGAACTGGAACAGGAACTGGAAATCAAGGTCCGCCCCCTCTCATGGCCCATCAATCAGGGAGCCAAGTTCAAGGGCGTATATAATATCTACGAGCAGAAGCTCGACCTCTTCACACCCGATAAGCAGCGTGTTACCGAGAAGGTGGAGGTTGACATCAACGATGCTGCCTTGCTTTCTGATTTTGTCGGCGAGCAAAATGCGGAGAAACTACTCGAGGACCTGGAACTCATCGACGGGGTGTATCCTGAGTTCGATGTGGAAACCTACCGCTCGGCCGAGGTTGCGCCCGTGTTTTTCGGCTCGGCTCTAAACAACTTCGGTGTGCAGGAACTGCTCAACTGTTTCGTAGAGATTGCCCCGAGTCCGCGTCCCACCAAAGCCGAGGAACGCATGGTAGAGCCCGAAGAGCCTAAGTTCACGGGATTCATCTTCAAGATAACGGCTAACATCGACCCGAACCATCGCTCGTGTATTGCCTTCTGCAAGGTATGCTCGGGAAAGTTCGTCCGCAACCAGCCCTATCTGCACGTTCGCCACGACAAGACCCTGCGCTTCTCCTCCCCCACCCAGTTCATGGCCCAGCGCAAGAGCACCATCGAGGAAGCATGGCCTGGCGACATCGTAGGTCTGCCCGACAATGGCATTTTCAAGATTGGCGATACACTCACCGAGGGTGAGAAACTCCACTTCCGCGGACTGCCCTCGTTCTCGCCTGAGATGTTCAAGTATATCGAGAACGACGACCCCATGAAGTCGAAGCAGTTGCAGAAAGGCATCGACCAGCTGATGGACGAAGGTGTGGCGCAGTTGTTCGTCAACCAGTTCAACGGACGAAAGATTATCGGTACCGTGGGACAACTTCAGTTCGAGGTCATCCAATATCGTCTGGAGAACGAGTACAACGCAAAATGCCGTTGGGAGCCCGTTCACCTCTACAAAGCTTGCTGGATAGAGGCCGATGACGAGAAGGAACTGGAAGCCTTCAAGAAGCGCAAGTATCAGTATATGGCTAAGGACAAGGAGGGACGCGATGTCTTCCTGGCCGATTCAGGCTACGTGCTGCAGATGGCCCAGCAGGACTTCGAGCACATCCGCTTCCACTTCACTTCGGAATTCTAAACAGGAATCTACATACATAGCAAAGGGGAGTCCGTTTTGGACTCCCCTTTGTTGTCGGTTTTACTAAGCCGTTATCCAGTTGCGAAGAATCTGCCGCCCGTCAGGTGTCAGAACGCTCTCTGGATGGAACTGTATGCCGTGGATATCGTATTCCTTGTGGCGTAATGCCATGATTTGTCCTTCATCACTTTCAGCGGTAATCTCCAGACAATCGGGGAAATGATCCTTTGATACAACCCACGAATGGTAACGGCCCATGGTGATGCGACGGGGAAGTCCGTCAAAAACAGCGTCGTTCCCAAACTGGGTTCCTTCGGTGGCCACCCCATGGAACACATCGGAAAGATTAGTTAATTGGGCACCAAAGACTTCGCCGATGGCCTGATGACCAAGGCAAACGCCAAAGATGGGTTTCTTGCCTGCATAGGTTCGGATAACGTCGAGCAGCAGGCCTGCCTCGGAAGGAATGCCCGGACCAGGCGAAAGTACAATCTTGTCGAAGGCCTCGAGCTGCTGAAGCTGGAACTGGTCGTTACGCCATACGGTGACTTCAGCGCCAAGTTCCTTGATGAGATGACTCAGGTTGTAGGTAAACGAGTCGTAGTTGTCGATGATTACTATTTTCATATTACATGTCCTCCGCTAAAAGAATGGCACGGCGAAGCGCACCGAGTTTGTTGTTGACTTCCTGCAATTCGTATTCTTCGTTGCTCTTGGCCACGATGCCGCCACCTGCCTGGAACCACAGTTCGTTGTTGCGCGAGACAAAAGTACGGATAGTGATGGCCTGATTAAGCGACTTGTTCAGTCCGATATAACCAATACAGCCGCCATAGGCTCCACGGTTGTGGGGTTCGTATTCTGAAATGAGCTGCATGGCCCGAACCTTGGGAGCGCCCGAAAGTGTTCCTGCGGGGAAGGTGTCGATGAAAGCCTTGATGGGGTCGGCACCTTCGTCGAGGGTTCCGCTTACCCTACTGACCAGATGAATGACATGGCTGTAGTATTGCAAATCCTTATAGAAGTCAACCTTCACGTCATGGCAATTGCGCGAAAGGTCGTTGCGGGCCAAGTCCACCAGCATCACGTGCTCGGCATTCTCCTTGGGGTCATTACGCAGATATTCTGCATTCTTGCGGTCGGCTTCCGTATCGCCTGTGCGCCTGGTGGTTCCTGCTATCGGGTCGATGTAAGCCTTCCTTCCCTCGATGCGGCAATGCGTCTCAGGACTTGAACCGAAGATGCGGAAACCGCCGAAGTCGAAATAGAAAAGATAGGGACTGGGGTTGATGCTGCGCAAGGCACGATAAAGCTTGAAGTCGTCGCCCTCGTACTTCTGGACGAAACGGCGTGAAAGCACAATCTGGAACACATCTCCACGCAGACAATGCTGAATGCCACGACGGATATTTGCCTTGTGCTCTTCATCGGTAAGCGGCGATGAAACCTCTCCAACGGGATGGAAACCATAGGGCTTCACGTTGGCCTTGTTCATCTGCCGGAGGATATCGTCGATGGCTGTCTGACCTGAATTATCGGAACCGTCTGAAATAGAGACTATCGTCATCTTATTGTTGAAATGATCGAAGATGATGATGTCGCGATAGAGCAGGTAGTACATATCGGGGGCATCGTTCTGAGGCTGTGTTTCATCCTTTACGGGAATATCCTCGAAGTAGCGTACGGCATTAAACGATGTGTATCCGTAGAGTCCGCAATTGTCTGAATGTTCACCTGTTACCTCAAATCGGTTCAAGAAATCGTTAATGGCGTCGTCAGAACGATAGTTCTTGTCTACGATGTGCCGTTGCTCAGATCCGTCGGGAAAAACCAAGATGCTCTCGCCATGAGAAATAGCCACAGAGGCAATGGGATTAATACCGATAAACGAACGCGAATTGTTGGCATCGTGATAGTCGCTACTTTCCATCAGCACCGATTGGGGATAGATATCGCGCAGGTGCATATATACTCCCACAGGCGTATATAAGTCGGCCAGGATTGTACGGGATGAGGTCTTGTAGACCCACTTCTTGTTATTTTTTTCCATAATCTCTGCGTTTTAAGCCCACTCCTTATGTTTCAGATAGGTCTCAATGTCCTTGTCGCCTCGTCCGCTGACAGTAAGCACAACCACATCGTCGGGATTGAATTTCAACTTGCTAAGTGCAGCCACGGCATGGGCGCTCTCGATGGCAGGAATAATTCCTTCAAGACGAGTCAGCTCGTAGCCGCCGCGGATAGCCTCATCGTCGTTGATGGCCAGCACCTGCGAACGGCCTTTCTGGTACATGTTGCAATGCATCGGTCCCACGCCTGGATAGTCAAGTCCAGCCGAAATGGTGAAGGCTTCCTCAATCTGTCCGTCGGGCGTCTGCATGACGAGCATCTTCGAACCGTGCAGGATGCCGGTCGTTCCGCGATGCATGGTAGCTGCCGTATAATCGGTATCCACACCATGACCTCCAGCCTCGGCCAAAACAATCTTCACGCGATCGTCGTCGAGATAATGATAGACCGTTCCTGCTGCATTAGAGCCACCTCCCACACAGGCCACAAGATAGTCGGGATAATCGCGTCCCACCTTCTCCTGAAGTTGCTCCTTGAGTTCCTTTGAGATAATGCTCTGCATGTGGGCCACGATATCGGGATAAGGATGGGGTCCCATTGTAGAACCCACGATATAGAAGGTGTCCTTGGGATGACAGCACCAGTCGCGGATAGCCTCGGAACAGGCGTCGGAAAGCGTCATATTACCCGTGCGGACAGGATGCACCTCGGCTCCGAGCATCTTCATACGCTCCACGTTGGTATGCTGGCGCTCCACATCGGTGGCACCCATGAATACCTCACACTTCATATCCATCAGGGCGCAGACGGTAGCCGTGGCCACACCATGCTGACCGGCACCTGTCTCAGCGATGATGCGCGTCTTGCCCATCTTCTTGGCCATCAGGATCTGCCCAACGGTGTTGTTGATTTTGTGGGCGCCCGTGTGGTTCAGGTCCTCGCGCTTCAGATAGAGCTGGCAACCATATTTCTCACTCATCCGGCGGGCATAGTATAAAGGCGACGGACGGCCTACATAGTCGCGCAACAACTGGTAATACTCTTTCTGGAATTCCTCACTCTCGATGATGGGCAGGTAAGCCTCTTTCAGGTCCTCCACCACCTTATATAATATCTCCGGGACGTAGGCGCCGCCAAACTCTCCGTAGTAGCCGCGCTCGTCAACATAAAAGCTTTCTTTTTTCATTTTGTATTTGTATTTTCTCGTTTTATTCTACACTTGGCATCGGCTTATCCTTGCGGAATGCCAATCCCGTCATTGTACAGATCAATTCACCATGCTGATTACGAACCTTCATCTCGCAGAAGGGAATCTTATGATGGTTCAGCGTTTCAACGGCTTCAGCCACCAGATGGTCACCCTCTTTGGCACTCTTCAGGAAAGCAATGCTGTTCTCAAGCCCGAAAGTAAGCAGCCCATGACTATTAGAGACTGCTGCAAAAGCCAAATCGGCAAGCGTGAACAAGGCACCGCCCTGACATACGCCTCCTCCATTGAGATGCATCTTGGCAACGGTCATCTCGGCACGGGCATAGCCTTCACGCACTTCTGTGAGCTGTATGCCGTTCTGCTTGGCGAAACGGTCATTCTCGTTCAGGAAATCTATCAGTTTCATTGTTCGAGTGCTGCATAAAGGTTATCCATAGCCTTTTCGGCATCGCCATTGGCTTCGTTGAGCAAGGTGACGAACTTTGAACCGATGATGGCACCTGCGGCATTCTGCTGGGCCGACTCAAGCGTCTGCTTATTACTGATGCCGAAACCAATCATACGCGGATTGCGGAGATTCATCGAGTTGATATGACGGAAATACTCCTGTTTAGCCTCATCGAAATTATTCTGGGCACCAGTAATGCTGGCAGAACTGACCATGTAGATGAATCCATCAGTATGCTCATCGATGAAGCGGATGCGCTCCTCGCTGGTCTCAGGGGTAATCATCATGATGATGCGCAGGTCGTACTTGTCAGCAATGGGTTTCACCTCTTCGAGGTAATCCTTGAAAGGAAGGTCGGGAATGATGGCTCCCGAGGCGCCACACTCCACGCACGACTGGCAGAAGCGTTCGATGCCGTAGTGCATAATCACGTTGAGATATCCCATCATCACAAGGGGGATCTTCACTTCGTCCTTAATACTGCGGAGCTGTTCAAAGAGGTGTGTCAGCGTCTGACCGTTCTTTAAGGCAATCGTTCCGGCAGTCTGAATGACTGGACCATCGGCCAATGGGTCGCTGAATGGAATGCCTACTTCTATCATATCGATGCCTCGGCGTTCGAGGGTTTTGATAACCTCAGCAGTACTCTCCAAGGTGGGGCAGCCGGCACAGAAATAGAGCGAGAGCAATTTGCGCCCCGTTTCACGCTGCTCGGCAAATAATTTATTGATTTTGTTCATGTTGTCTGATTGTTTGAATGAATGTTTTTAGTTTCTCCACGTCTTTTAATGCGGGGGAGATTTCGAACCGACTGTTCAGGTCGATGCCTGCGAACTGCGGATGACTGAATTTCAGAACCCGTTCTGCATCTTCAGGACCAATTCCGCCACTAAGCAGGAAGGGTATGTTGCCGTCGTAGGCCTCAAGTACCGACCAGTCGAACTGTTCGCCACTGCCGCCAACCGTCTTGCACTTCGTGTCAAAGAGCAGCATATCGGCAGCACCTTCATATTCACGCCATCGCTTCACGTCATCCTTTTCGCGAATGCTCAAGGCTTTGATAATTTTGATGTCAGGAGCAATATCGGGAATCAGCGTACGTTTCAGATTTTCAATCATCACCGCCAACTCGTTGCCATGCAGCTGGACGAAGTCGAGTTCGTAGTTATACACCCTGGTAACAATGCTTTGCGGCATTTCATCCACAAACACTCCCACACGTTTCGGACGGTTTTCTGCGCTGGCAGAAGCCTGAGTCTTATTTCTCATTTTACGCAGGCGTTCTTCCGAATAATCAGGGATAATACCAGCCTGGGCTGAAATCATCTTCACGAACCTCTGACTCTCGGGCCAGAAAATAAAGCCCATCATGTCAACTCCTAATGCTGCCACCTGACGAATATTTTCCGTCTCGCGCATTCCACATACCTTTACAATCATAATATCTAGTTTTTGAATTTACTTAAATCTTCGATAAAAGACTTCAAAGCAGAGCCTGGATTTCCGGTCTTCATAAAGCACTCGCCGATAAGAAAGCCGCTGAAACCAACGCTGCGTAATTCACTTACCGTACGGGGATTTGAAATTCCGCTCTCGCTGACTTTGCAGACATCCTTAGGCAACTGCTCGGCCATACGGAACGAGTTTTCAACATTGGTGATAAAAGTGCCAAGATTGCGGTTATTGATTCCGCACATATCGGGTTCCAATGCAGCATAGTCCAACTCTGACTCGGCATGCATCTCGAGCAGCACTTCCATATTCAGTTCATGGGCGGTCTTCAATAACGAGCGACATTCTTGCAATGAAAGGTCGGCAGCTATGAGCAATACCGCTGATGCCCCACAGAGCCGGGCTTGAAACAGCTGGTATTCATCTATGACGAAGTTTTTGTAAAGAATAGGCAATGTCACCTTGTTCTCACGAGCTGTCTTAATGAAGGAATCACGCCCGCCGAAATATTTCTCGTCGGTTAGTATGCTCAGCGCTGCTGCCCCGTTCTGCTGGTAACTATATGGAATATCCTCTGCCCTGCCCTGCTCCATGATCCAACCTTTCGATGGCGATTTGCGCTTGAACTCCGCTATGATGCCACTTTCCGACTCCATCAGTGCCCTACTCATGGAAGGAACGGATTGTTCGGCCATCTTTTCCACTTCGTTGTAAAGCATCGCTGGAGGAACAGCTTGCTTCAGATGTTCCAGCTCAACGCGCTTATGAGCCACTATTTCATCCAGTACGTCTTTCATATCAACTATTATACTCTACGAATTTCTTAAATGTTGCCAATGCCTTGCCGCTGTCAATCGATTCACGGGCTATCTCGATGCATTCTTCGATGCTCTTCTGTCCCTTCTCCAACACCTGAATGGCAAAGGCTGCATTAGCCAGCACAATTTCCTTCTGAGCCTTCAGCGCACGGTTTTCAAGTACAGCGTCGAAAATCTCTTTTGCCTCAATTTCCGTGGCGCCACCCTTCAACTCATCTGCCGTGGCAATACCAAAGCCTAAGTCCTTGGGCGAAAAGATGCGCTCGTAATTGTTAGTGGTCACCTTGAAATCTCCGGTCAGCGAGATTTCGTCGTAGCCGTCCATTGAATTCACGATACCATAGTCGATTCCAATCTTCTGGTATACATTCTTATATAGACGCATTTGGTCGAGGTTGGCAACGCCCAGCAACTGGCACTGTGGCTGAGACGGATTGACAATCGGACCAAGAAGATTGAAGCAAGTGGGGAACTGAAGTGCCTTGCGGATGGGACCCACGAACTTCATGGCCCGGGCAAACAGCTGCGCATGCAGATAGACTATGCCCACCTCGTTAATGCAACGGTTCAGCTTGTCTAAGTCGTCTGTGAACTTCACGCCATGGTTGGCAATCACATTCGATGCTCCACTCACGCTCGTTGCCGCGTAATTACCGTGCTTGGCAACCTTATAGCCGGCACCTGCAATGACAAAGCAAGCTGTCGTGGAAATATTGAATGTATTTTTCTGGTCGCCGCCAGTTCCCACCACGTCGATGTAACGTCCACAATCCAGAGGAACAGGAACTCCTGTTTCAAGAATGCCATCACGGAACCCTAGCAGTTCATCAACCGTGATGCCTCTCATCTGCAGTCCGGTAAGCAATGCCGTAATTTGTTCATTGGGAAATTCACTCTTGGTGATGCCAATCAAGATTTCCTTCGTTTCCTCACGGGAGAGTTCCTCGTGGTTCAACATTCTGTTCAAGATTTTCCTTAATTCCATATTTCTATAATTTTATGTTATGTTGTTTTTACTCTTTTAAACTTAAATAGGCCTGTCGTAAGAACGGCAGGCCTATTTGGTATCTTTAAGAAGTATCCACACGGCTGAGTTGCTCACGACTTTTTCAATCTTGAGTAACGCCACCACCATGCATTGAACGACTTCTTCATTTTTCTTGTTGTTTATGATTTTCGGTTGCAAAATTACGTCTTTTTTTCTAATCTCCAAACTTTTTGCAAACTTTTTTCATAAAAACTTTACTTTTTCTACACAATCCCACTTTACCAGTTGAAACCTGCCGCCATACCACCTTATTTAAATATAGAAATAAAAAAGAAAAAATTAATCGTCCGGACAAAATAAATGAAGATGTAATACGTTTATATAATGTATATAATTTAAAACATCAGCCTATGCCAAATTCTACTTCTGAAGAACTCAAACCGTCAGAAAAGACGCTTAATCTTATCAGACAAATTGCCTACACTTATCGCACCTTCATGACTGAAGCCGGAACAAGGTCGTATTGTCTGAATTGAGTTTCAAAATTATTCCATCTTTAATCTGAAATGAAGACATTAGTATCCCCATCACTTCTGGCAGCCAATTTCCTGGATCTCAGAAGTGATGTTGAAATGATTAACAACAGCGAGGCCGACTGGCTTCACTTAGACATCATGGACGGAATGTTCGTGCCCAATATTTCTTTCGGATTCCCCGTCATCGAAGCTGTTGCTAAATTATGCAAGAAACCGCTCGACGTGCATTACATGATTGAAAAACCCGAACGCTATATTGCCAAGACGGCCAGCATCGGGGCAATGATGATGAACGTGCACTACGAGGCCTGCACTCATCTCCATCGTACCATACAAGAGATTCATAATGCCGGTATGAAGGCTGGAGTCACACTCAACCCAAGTTCACCCGTAAGTTTGCTGGAAGACATCATCGACGATGTTGACATGGTACTGCTGATGAGCGTCAACCCCGGATTCGGTGGTCAGAAGTTCATTGAGAATACCATCCGCAAGGTAAAGAGCCTGCGGAAACTGATAAAGGAAAGCAACTCAAAAGCCCTAATCGAGGTGGATGGTGGCGTTCAGGGTGAAACGGCACCACGGCTTGTGGAAGCAGGAGTCGACGTTCTTGTCAGCGGGAGCTACGTTTTCAAAAGCAACGACCCGTATAAGACCATTCACGACCTGAAGGAACTCAGCCGCTCAGTCTAACTGCAGCATGACATTATGCTGCCGGGCCATTCTCCGCATGTTGAGCACGGCATAGCGCATACGTCCCAGCGACGTATTGATGCTAACGCCCGTGGTCTCAGCGATTTCTTTGAACGACATTTCCTGGTAGAAACGCATATATACAACCTCGCGCTGCGGGGCTGGCAGTTGGTTCATGATTTTCTTCACATCGCAAAGCACTTGCTCGTTCACGAATTTGTTCTCGGCATTCATCTCCAGCAAATCCTTTGAAGAAATGTTGGAAAGATCGTTGTCGAGCGTGGGTTCTATGATGTTCTGTGCCTTATGCTCACGATAGGAATCCATAATCACATTATGGGCAATGCGCATAAGCCAAGCTGAGAACTTACCCGACTGGGTATACTTTCCCTGATTCAGCTTCGTAATCACCTTGACGAAGGTTTCCTGGAAAACGTCTTCAGCCTTATCGTGATCACGAACCACGAACAAAATATACGAGAACAATTTCGACTGGGTGCGCTGTAACAGCAAATCGAACGCTCTATTGTTTCCTTCAACGTAGGACATGGCCAACTCTTCGTCAGTCATATCATGCAGATATTCCATCTTTTACAATGTTTTGTTATTGAAGTAACAATGTTTCGATAAGCGTTAATATTTTAGGTTTCGGCTGCAAAGATAAGGATTCTTAATGATTTGTGCAAATATTTTTGTAAAAAAATGAGGCTGCATAAAAAAATGAGGTTGACGCAGGACGCACCAACCTCGGGCGATTTCGAAATATCGAAACCATAAATAAGATGCTGCAAATATAGAGGTTATATTCGAAAAATGCAAGTTTTTAAACAAAAAAGTTCGTTTTTTAACATTTCAGCCCTTAAAATGCCACTAAAGAAGACTCCAAATGCGTGAAATTACTCCGTTTGGCTTCGTCGAAGTTACTGGCGCTCGGCAAAGCAAATTAAAACATATTTTATTTGCATTTGTTCTCACTTTTTCGTAACTTTGCACCCAAATGAAATAAACTCGCCAAAACTAATTAAAAATAAACAATATGAATTACTTAAAAACTTTAATCATTGCTTTGTTGTTCCCTGTTGTCGTGAACGCGTCTCCGTGGGACACTCAGTACAAACAAATCGAGCAAAGCATCCGTTGTCCGCAATTCGCTGACCGCACTTTCAACATCACCAAGTATGGTGCTTCAACGAAAGCTACGGCCAAAAAGAACCAGACAGCCATCAACAAAGCCATCGACGCGTGTTCCAAGGCAGGCGGCGGCAAGGTCGTCATTCCTTCCGGAGTGTGGAACACTGGTGCCATCACCATGAAGAGCCGCGTGAACCTCGTCATCGAGAAAGACGCCCGCTTGGTGTTTGCCTTCGACCGTTCGCTCTACCCCAACGTCCCCACCCGCTGGGAAGGACTCGACTGCTGGAACTACCAGCCACTGATCTATGCCTACAAGCAGACCGACATTGCGCTGACGGGTGAAGGCACCATCGACGGCAACGGTTCGGATGACACATGGTGGCTGATGAGCGGAAAGACGCCTAAGAGCCGCGACATTGAAGTTCCTGAAAAGCAGCAGAACCCCGGCGGACGTGCCGACCTTCTGAAATATGCCGAGGACGGAGTGGATATGGACAAGCGCATCTTCGGCGCTGGTAAGGGACTCCGTCCGCAGTTGGTGAACTTCAACCAGTGCGATGGTATCCTCATCGAAGGAGTAACGATGATTAATTCTCCGTTCTGGGTGATGCATCCCCTGCTCTCGAAAAACATTATCGTGCGCAATGTAAAGGTTTGGAACGAAGGCCCTAACGGCGACGGCTGCGATCCCGAGAGCTGTGAGAATGTGCTCATCGAAGGCTGTACCTTCCACACGGGCGACGACTGCATCGCCATCAAGAGCGGCCGCAATGCCGACGGACGTGCTGGTGCCACAGGCCGCTTTGCAGGCATCCCCTCGAAGAACATCATCATCCGCAACTGCGTGATGGAAGACGGTCACGGCGGCGTGGTTATCGGATCTGAAATTTCAGGCGGTTGCCAGAATGTGTTTGCCGAAAATTGCCAGATGGATTCTCCCAATCTCGACCGTGTGCTCCGCATCAAGACAAACTCATGCCGTGGTGGCGTCATTGAGAACATCAACATGCGCAACATCACCGTTGGTCAGTGCAAGGAGGCCGTGCTCAAAATCAATACCGACTACGAGCCCAAGGAAGTGTGCTGCCGAGGTTTCTACCCCACCGTTCGCAATGTGACCATGGAGAACGTGACATGCAAGAAGGCAAAGTATGGCGTGATGATTGTCGGCTACGAGGCTGACTCGCTAGCCTATACCGTCAACAACATCTACGTGAACAACTGCACGTTCGACGGCGTTTACGGCAAGCCCTACTACCTCACAGGCAAGGCTCAGGAAGTTCATTTCAACAATCTCGTAGTGAACGGTTCATACATCCTCACCGAAAAGCCCTACAAGCGCTACTCGGAGTGGATGACTCACTCTGAAATGACCCGCGTGCCCGATGTTACCTATCTCGACTTTGCCAAGAAGCCCCGCTGGAGCTATACCGTGGGCACCGAGATGGGCGCCATGCTCGACACCTACAAGGCCTACAAAGACGAGTCCATATACAACTGGCTAAAGGAATATCCCGCCAAGATGATCGACGAGAACGGTCAGGGCGTAGGCTATAAATACGAAGACTTCAACCTCGACAACGTGCGCCCAGGCAAGGTGCTGCTGGCCATGTACCAACTCAATCCCGTGGAAAAAGATCTCAAACTGCTCAAGACGCTCTTCAAGCAACTGCAGAACCAGCCTCGCACCAAGGAAGGTGTGTTCTGGCACAAGGCCATCTATGCCAATCAGGTGTGGCTCGACGGCATCTTCATGGGACTCCCCTTCTACACAGAGGCGGCTCCGATGATGCTGAAGCCAAAGAAGGTAAAGAAGACCTACGAGGACATCATCGACCAAATTGTGAAGACCGACAAGCGTACCTTTGATGCAAAAACCGGCCTCTGGAAGCATGCTTGGGACGAAACCCACACCGCTTTCTGGGCTGATAAGGAAACCGGACAGTCGAAGCACACTTGGGCCCGTGCCATGGGCTGGTATGTGATGGCCATGGTGGAGGTGCTCGACAACCTGCCCGCCGACCATCCCCGCCGCGCTGAGGTCATCGATGTATTCAAGCGCGCCATGACCGCCCTGGTGAAACATCAGGACAAGAAGACCGGCGTTTGGTATGATGTGCTCGACGTGAAAGACGACCGCAACTATCTGGAGTCGACCGCCTCCGCCATGTATGTCTACTGTCTGCTGAAGGGAGCCCGCAAGGGATATCTCGACGACTCTTTCCGCCAGGCCGGCATCAAGGCCTTCAATGGCATCATCAACGAGTTCATCCGCGTAAATGCCGACAAAACCATCTCGCTCACCCGCTGCTGCGAGGTCAGCGGTCTCGGTCCTGCCCCCGGTCCCTACGTTGAAAAGCCCAACTTCCGCCGTGACGGCAGTTTCGAGTACTACATGAGCGAGCCTATCCGCGACAACGACGGCAAGGGTGTTGGTCCCTTCATCTGGGCTGCCCTCGAGATGGAACAACTGGGCTATACCACCGAAGATAAATAAGTAACATATCAATGAAAAAGATTGCTTTAGTGCTCATGGCTGCTGTCCTCTCCAGTTCAGCAGCCTTTGCCGACGAAACCCCAACCGAAGCACTCAATGCACCATTCGGCTGGACTAACTGCTCGTCACTCACCAGTGGCGACAGTTACAATACTACAGGTGGTAACAATGGAACCAGAGTTATCACCCTGAAAAGTACAGGTTCAGACCAGAAAAGTGAGATTCAGAATGCCATCAAGCAGAACGATATTGTCATTCTCGACGGTTCAAACGGCGACTTTATTGTAGCTTCACCTGTTGGCTTCAGCAGTTGTTCCAACCGTACTGTGGTTGGAATCAACGGAGCCCGCATCTGTACCAAATTCTTCCTGACTGACGAGATGAAAGAAGCGCTGGATAAAGCAAAGGTAAAGAATCTGTCATCATCGAGCGGAACCGGCGGAACGCTCTCGAACGGTCAGAAAGTTGACGAAAAGCGCGAATTGGTTACCCGCCAGACATTAATCGACCTTACCGGTGACACCAATGAGAGTTACCGTAATGCCGGTGTCTTTAAAATCAGCGGCGGCAGCAACATCATCGTCCGCAATCTGAAGTTTGTAGGCCCCGGCCCATGCGACGTTGGCGGACAAGACCTGATAACCTGCACAGGAACCACCCATCTGTGGGTAGACCATTGCGAGTTTACCGACGGGCAGGATGGTAATTTCGATATCACCCAAAGTGCCGACTTCGTGACCGTCTCATGGTGTACTTTCGGCTATACCGAACGTGCCTACGACCACATGAACACCAACCTGGTGGGCAGCAGTGACAGCGAGAACAAAGACAAGCTGAACGTCACCTTTGCCTTCAACATCTGGAGCCCCGGCTGCAACCAGCGTATGCCGATGGCACGTGCAGGAAACATTCATCTGCTCAACAACTATTACAACTGTGCAGGAGCCTCAGCCACGGTTAATCCCCGCAAGAACAGCGAATTCCTCATCGAGGGCAACTATTTCGAAACTGGTGTTACCAAGGTCTTCTCACAAAGTGACGCCATAGCATATCAGTTTATTGACAACACGTACAAGAGTGCTTCAAAGCCAAGCGGTAAAGGAACCGTAGCCATGCCATACCAATATACGGCCGTCCCTTCCGCAGATGTGCCTGCCCTGCTCACCTCAGCCACCGGTGCAGGAGCCACACTTACTGAGCCCCTGACCATCGGGACTACAGGCATAGAGATTCCCGCCGCAACCTCCAATGCCAGAAATGGTGTCATCTACAACCTTTCCGGGCAGCAGGTGGACAGCAACTACCATGGCATTGTCATCAAAAACGGTCACAAATACATTCAGAAATAAGAATTATGAAAAAGATAGCTTTATTATTCATGGCCGCGGCCTTCTCGTGTGCAACGGCCTTTGCCGACGACGTCCCTGCATTCCCGGGAGCCGAAGGTCACGGACGTTATGTGACGGGCGGACGCGGCGGCAAGATTGTTCATGTCACCAATCTCAACAATAGCGGCACAGGTTCGCTTCGTGCTGCCGTGAGCGGTAACGACAAGAAAATCGTCGTCTTCGATGTTTCCGGTATCATCGCTCTTTCCGCGGAACTGATAATCGGCGACAACACTACTATTGCAGGACAAACTGCCCCCAACCCCGGCATCACCGTTCGCTATTTCACGATGCGCCCTGGAAACAACAATATCATCCGGTTTATCCGTTTCCGTCGTGGAGAGGAAAAGAACGTAAACGACGGAGCTGATGCCACCTGGCAGCGCAACAAGACCAACATCATCTTTGACCATTGCTCATTCTCATGGAGTATAGACGAGATTGCCTCGTTTTACGATAACCGTAGCTTCACTATGCAATGGTGCACGCTCGGTGAGGCCCTTGCCAATCCCGGTCACACCAAAGGAGAACACAGCTATGGCGGTATCTGGGGCGGAAAAGGAGCTTCGTTCCACCACAATTTCCTCTGCCACATGCAGAACCGTGCGCCCCGTTTCTGCGGTGCCCGCTATGCTTGGGAAGGTTACGATAAAACAAAGTATGCTAATCCCATTCAGGCAGAGATTGTTGACTTCCGCAACTGTGTGATGTACAACTGGGGAAACGGAAACGGTTGCTACGGCGGTACTGGCGGCGGACAAATCAACATCGTGAACAACTATTACAAGGCCGGTCCTGGTACGGCAAACAAGACCCGTGTGACACAAGTTTCTGTTGCCAATTCTTCAAATGCTGAAGATTCACCCTACATGGGATACGCCAGCCGCTACTACATCAACGGCAACTATGTGGCCGCCGCAAAAGTCCCACAAAACTATGATTGGAAAGGCGTGATATTCGACAGCGGTCTGACTACTATCGACGGCGAGCAATGCATCCCCGACGACAAACATCTTTATGGCGACAACGTCACCTATTATAAAAATAGTGCAGGCAAGGATTTCGTTCGCGTGAAGATGGACTCGCCCGTAGAAAAAGGAACGGTCACCACCCATTCAGCAGAGGCCGCCTATGAAAAGGTGTTGAGTTACTGCGGTGCCTCACTCTATCGTGACAATGTGGATGCCCGTTACATGGAAGAAGCAGCAAACGGCACAACCACCTATATTGGTTCAGCCACCAAGACCGGCGACGGAAAGACCGTAGTGCATCGGGCAGGAATCATCGACTATGTGAAAGACCAAGGTGAGTATGTGCTTGAGACAGGCAGCCGCGAGGCAGGTTTCGACTCCGACAACGACGGCATGGCCGATGCCTGGGAGACCGCCAACGGCCTGAACCCCAGCGATGCAAGCGATGCAAAGACCTATACACTCGACTCCAAAGGATGGTACACCAACCTCGAAGTGTATTGCAACGCACTCGTTGAGGACATCATGCAGGCCGGAAATGCTGATGCCACTGAGAGCGTAGACGAATACTACCCTGCTTGCGTAAAGCCTGAAACCACAGGCATACAGTCGGCCATCCAGTCACAGGTTCGCCACATTGAATACTTCACAGCCGACGGCCGCCAGCTGCAGCAGCCCCAGACCGGAATCAGCATCCGCCGCCTCACGTTGGCCAACGGCAAGACAATAACCGACAAAGTGATGAAATAAAGCGCCCCTAGTGCGAAACTTTACCTTTTCGCGCGTTCCTTAGTAAATATTAAGGAGCGCGCTTTTTTCGTGGCAAAACATCATCAAAGCGAATAAACAACAAAAGAAGAGTAAAATTTTTCCGTTTTTCTAATGCCAATTGCTTTTTTTTTCTTACTTTTGCAACAAATAACTATATTATCAATTTTAAAACCGAAACAATTATGAAGAAAATTTTACGCTATTCATTAGTTTTCTTGCTCTCATTGATGTGCGGTAGCATATCAGCGCAAGAAGTTACCCTTGATTTTGAATCCAACGACTGGGGATTCCCTGAGGGCTCTTCAAACAAATTAGTCGAAAAAAACACTTACACCAGCGGCGGTTATACCATAACGTTGGAAGGTAGTGAAGGTAACGGCTATTATTGGCACAACAAAGATTTATATCTTATCTTTGGTAAACAAGGCGCTAAACTTACCTTGCCTGCATTTGATTTCGATGTGGAAAAGATTGAAGTTACTGGAACAAACGGTGCTTCAGCATCAGTAAAGCAGAATGTTTTTGTTGGAGACACACCAATAAGTGAAGAAACCGTGGGTATGAAAGGTGTTACTCAGGCATATAATATTGAAGGCGATTACCAGAAAGCCGGAACAATCTACACCATCCAGATAACCAGTGCTCATAATACTCAGTTCAAGAAGATTATGATTTACAAGAAGGGTTCTGGCGGCGGCACCATTAGTGTTACTCCTCCCACTATCAGCGGAACATCTCCTTTCGAAGATTCAACCGAAGCAACTATCACCGCTGAAGGCTATACCATTTACTACACCTTGGATGGCAGCGAGCCCGATGTTTCTTCACAAAGTGGAAGCGGCTCCGTTACGCTGACAATTACTGAGACAACAACTGTTAAAGCAATTGCTGTTGATGGCGATGGTAATAAGAGTATTGTAATTACCAAGACATTCACCAAGAAAGATCCTCCCGCACCTGCTCAAGAAGTAACCGTAGCCGAAGCTCTCGAGAAGATTAATGCCCTCGGAACTGAAGCAACTGGATATGTAGATAACAAGGCTGTATTCCAGGTTAAGGGATATGTTGTAGGTACTCCTGATTGGCAGCGCAAATCAGACGGCTCGCTTTATGGCAACGTTGAATTCAAGATTGCTGATGAGGCAGGCGGATCAAATACGCTCACCGTATATCATTGCAACAACCTGGATAATGCAAAATATACCGAAGAAACCATCAACAACTTTAAGGAAGGCGACTTCGTAATTGTTGAGGGTATTCTTCAGATGTATGTTAAGAACGGAGAAGGAACTCCTGAAATATCTAGCTGCCATCTCGTCAGCATCACAGCCGGCCTGAACCAGATCAGCGCCGATACCAATGCCAACGCTCCTGCGTACAACGTTGCCGGACAGCGTGTTAACAGCAGCTACAAGGGTGTTGTCGTGAAGAACGGAAAGAAGTTCATCAAGTAATTTCCCCTTTCTTCAGGCATCATTCTCCTGACCATACAATTGCCGTCTCCTCACAGGGGGGCGGCAATTTCTTTTATTCCCCATGCAACACAATTTTTGCAAATAGCCCGTGGATTGCAAAAATAGCTTAAAAATGGGCCACGAATAGCTGATTCACATTCAAAGGAACCATCAAGTTCAGATTTTTAGCTATATTTGCAGCCGTTTAATCGACTATGCACCTGCCATAAACGGGATTAGTTGCTTGATAATTAATAAGATGAATGACCTCGTAATAATATCAGTTGCCGTATTGCCTGCATTTCTTTTGTGGCTCTACGTCTGGAAGAAAGACCAGAAGAAGGAACCAAAGTCGTTGCTGCTCAAGGCCACGCTATATGGAGTCTTCATCTGCTTCCCCGTTTCCCTTGTCGAAATGGTTATCGAATCCATTCTATTCTCACCTGAGGGAGGCCCAACCACGCTTTTGGGTACAACGGCAGATGCTTTTATGGTGGCTGCCATTCCCGAAGAATCATTCAAGCTTCTGGCTCTATGGCTGGTGCTGAGGAAAAACCCTTATTTCGACGAACACTTCGACGGAATCATCTATTCAGTATGCGTTGGGTTAGGCTTTGCCGCAGTCGAGAATATCCTTTATCTCTTCGACAATATGGACGACTGGCTTTCGGTGGCATTTATGCGCTCGCTGATGGCTGTTCCAGGGCATTATGCATTTGCCATTCTGATGGGATATTACTATTCTAGATACCATTTCATAGACCACTCTCGCAAGACCGCAGCCTTGATTCTTGTTGCTCCGGTCATAGCACACGGAACGTACGACGCGCTGTTAATGACGTCTATGGTAGATGAACTTCTTGGGATATTTTGCTTTATCGTCACCGTATTTCTTGTATGCAGTCTTTACCTGTATGCCCGAAAGAAAATCATGTCTGTGATTGGCACGGATAGCTTTTTGGGCGGCGGAGTGTTAAAGTTCAATACACCATCACCAGAAGAAGCAAGTCAGGACTTTGAAATAGAACCGAATTCTGACGAAGTAAAGAGTGATAAATGATGATGTGAAGATTTGTGTTGCAATCAGACTTTAAATGGTTTGCAATTAGACTTTAATTGGATTCCATTCAGACTTTAATTGATTTTCAATTAGACTTTAATTGAAACGCAATTAGGCTTTAAATGAAATGCTTCCGCCCATCAAAAGCCCAGCTTCCGCTCATCAGAAACAATGCTTCCGCCTATCAGAAGCAACCCTTCCGATGAAAAAGCCAAAAGCGGTGAGCAGCAGTTCTTCTAAGACTGACAGGCAAGCGGTTTTTCAAATTATAAGTATATTCTTGCAGTTTGAATTTTTTAACGGCACAAAAGAAACGGGTTTCTTTGTATTGCTATCGTTTTTTCGTACCTTTGCACTCGATTTTTAAGCAAGCAACAGAAACTTAAGAATAAAGATTATATATAAAATGAAAAAGAAACTCAACAAGGTGCTCGTATTGGGTTCAGGCGCTTTGAAAATCGGACAGGCAGGAGAGTTCGACTACTCTGGCTCTCAGGCTCTTAAGGCTTTACGCGAAGAAGGTATTTCATCGGTGCTTGTGAACCCGAACATCGCCACCATCCAAACATCGGAAGGCATTGCCGACAAGGTTTACTTCCAGCCAGTGACAACCCATTTCGTGACAGAAATCATCAAGAAGGAACGTCCCGACGGCATTCTGCTGGCATTCGGCGGCCAGACGGCCCTGAACTGCGGAACAGAACTCTACCGCAACGGAACGCTCGAGGAATATGGTGTTGAGGTGCTCGGCACCAGTGTTGAGGCTATCATGAACACCGAGGACCGCGACCTGTTCGTGAAGAAACTCGACGAGGTGGAGCTGAAGACGCCGGTGAGCCATGCCGTGGAAAACATGGACGACGCGCTGAAGGCTGCCCGCGAGATAGGCTTCCCCATCATGATTCGCTCGGCATACGCGCTGGGCGGACTGGGTTCTGGCATCTGTCCTGATGAAAAGGCATTCGTGGAACTGGCCGAAAGTGCCTTCACGTTTGCCCCGCAGATTCTTGTGGAAGAGTCGCTGAAGGGATGGAAGGAGATTGAATTCGAGTGCATCCGCGACGCCAACGACCATTGCTTCACGGTGGCTTCGATGGAGAACTTCGACCCACTGGGCATCCACACGGGTGAGAGTATCGTGGTGGCCCCGACCTGTTCGCTTACTGCCGAGCAGGTGAAGCAGTTGCAGGAAATCACCATACGCTGCGTGCGCCATCTGGGCATCGTGGGCGAGTGCAACATTCAGTTTGCCTTCAATGCCAACACCAACGACTACCGTATCATTGAAATCAATGCCCGCCTGAGCCGTTCTTCGGCACTGGCCAGCAAGGCAACGGGCTATCCCCTCGCCTTCGTGGCTGCCAAGATTGCGCTGGGCTATACGCTCGACCAGATTGGTGAGATGGGTACGCCCAACTCTGCCTACGTGGCTCCGAGTCTGGACTACATGATTTGTAAGATTCCGCGCTGGGACCTCACCAAGTTCTCAGGCGTCAGCCGATTGATCGGTTCGTCGATGAAATCGGTGGGCGAAATCATGTCTATCGGCCGTTCGTTCGAGGAAATGATTCAGAAGGGCCTGCGCATGATTGGCCAAGGCATGCACGGATTCGTGGGCAACGACCACACGAAGTTCGACAACCTGGACGATGCCCTGCAGAATCCTACCGACCTGCGCATCTTTGCCATTGCCCAGGCCTTCGAGGAGGGCTATACCGTGGAACGCATCGAGGAGCTCACGAAGATCGACGTGTGGTTCCTGGAGCGACTGAAGCACATCGTTGACCTGAAGCACGAACTGCTGAAATACAACAAACTGGAAGACATCTCGGACGAGAAGATGCGCGAGCTGAAGGCCGCCGGATTCTCTGATTTCCAGATTGCACGCTTTGTGCTGAAACCCGAGCAGGGAAACATGGAGAAAGAGAACCTCACCGTGCGCAAGTACCGCAAGCAGCGCGGCATCGTTCCCTCGGTGAAGCGTATCAACACCGTGGCCAGCGAGCATCCCGAACTGACCAACTACCTGTACTTCACCTATCTCTCGAAGGTGGAGCCCACAATGGCCGATGCTGAGGGTTCGGTGAGTTGCTGTGGCACCGCTACATACAAGGGCGCTGAGCACGACATTGAATACTACAAGAACGAGAAATCGGTGGTGGTGCTCGGCTCGGGTGCCTATCGCATCGGTTCGTCGGTGGAGTTCGACTGGTGCTCGGTGAACGCCATCAACACCGCCCGCAAACTGGGTTACAAGTCGATTATGATTAACTACAACCCTGAGACGGTATCTACCGACTACGACATGTGCGACCGCCTCTACTTCGATGAGCTTTCGCTGGAGCGCGTGCTCGACGTGATTGACTTGGAAGAGCCGCGCGGCGTTATCGTCAGCGTGGGCGGACAGATTCCTAACAATCTGGCCATGAAGCTCTACCGCCAGGGTGTGCCCGTGCTTGGAACAAGTCCTGTTAACATCGACCGTGCTGAAAACCGCGACAAGTTCTCAGCAATGCTCGACAAGCTGAATATCGACCAGCCTGCATGGCGCGCGCTGACATCCGAAGACGACATCAAGGAATTCGTGGGCGAAGTGGGATTCCCCGTGCTGGTGCGTCCCTCGTACGTGCTTTCGGGTGCTGCCATGAACGTGTGCTACGATTTCGACGAACTTCACCGCTTCCTGAACATGGCCACCGAGGTGTCGAAAGACTACCCCGTGGTGGTTTCGCAGTTCATGCAGGACACCAAGGAAATAGAGTTCGATGCCGTGGCCGACAAGGGCGAGGTGGTGGAATATGCCATCTCTGAGCATGTGGAATATGCCGGCGTACACTCAGGCGACGCCACTATGGTGTTCCCCGCCCAGCACATCTACTTCTCGACCATCCGACAGATTAAGAAGATTTCGCGCAAGATTGCCAAAGAGCTGAACATCAGCGGACCGTTCAACATCCAGTTCCTTGCCAAGAACCGCGAGGTGAAGGTCATCGAGTGTAACCTGCGCGCCAGCCGTTCGTTCCCCTTCGTTTCGAAGATTCTGAAGCGCAACTTCATCGAGACGGCCACCAAGATAATGCTCGACGCTCCCTATCAGAAGCCCGACAGCAGCGAGTTCGACATCGACCGCATCGGCGTGAAGGCCAGTCAGTTCTCGTTTGCACGTCTGCAGAACGCCGACCCCGTGCTGGGTGTCGACATGAGCAGCACCGGCGAGGTAGGCTGTCTGGGCGACGACCTGAACGAGGCTCTGCTCAACGCACTCATCGCCACGGGTTACCGTCTGCCCAAGAAGAACATCCTGATTTCATCGGGTGCCGTGAAGGGCAAGGTTGACCTGCTGGAGCCCGCCCGCGAACTGGTGAAGAACGGATACCGCATCTTTGCTACGGCCGGAACGGCTAAGTTCTTCCAGGAGAACGGAGTGGAAGCCACGGCTGTGGCATGGCCCGACGAGGGTGGCGAGAACAACGTGATGAACATGATTCAGGACCATCAGCTCGACCTTATCATCAATGTTCCCAAGAACCACTCCAACCGTGAGCTCACCAACGGCTACCGTATCCGTCGCGGCGCTATCGACCATAACATTCCGCTGATGACCAACGTACGTCTGGCCAAAGCCTTCATCGAGGCCTTCTGCGCACTGAAGATGGAAGACATCAAGATAAAGAGCTGGCAGGAGTATAATGCATGACAGATAAGATAGAAGTACGCAATGCCCGGGTGAACAACCTGAAAGGCATTTCGCTCGACATCCCTCGCGACCGCTTCATCGTGGTAGCGGGGGTGTCTGGTTCAGGAAAATCCTCTTTGGCCTTCGACACGCTCTATGCCGAAGGCCAGCGCCGCTATGTGGAATCGCTCAGTTCATACGCCCGCCAGTTCCTGGGCCGCATGAGCAAACCCGAATGCGACTACATAAAAGGTCTGCCCCCAGCCATTGCCATTGAGCAGAAGACGATTACCCGAAACCCGCGCTCGACCGTGGGCACCAGCACCGAGATTTACGAATACCTCAGGCTGCTCTACGCCCGAATCGGAAAGACCTACTCGCCCGTCAGCGGACAGGAGGTGAAGAAGCACACCACGGAGGACATCCTGGAGTGCACGCGCCAGTTCCAACCGGGAACAAAGTTCGTGGTTATGGCACCGCTTCACGTTCCCGAAAACCGCACGCTCCGCAAACAGCTCGAAATGGATATCCAGCAGGGATATGCAAGGCTTTTCTATAAGGGTGAATTCATCAGGATTGAAGACTTCATAGAGAACGAAACCCTGCTCAACGAGGCTGACCGCCAGCGGACGGAAGAAAAGGAGAACGCGCTGTGGCTGCTTATCGACCGACTATCGGTTGACGACAGCAAGGACGTGGTCTCTCGTCTGCTTGACTCTTCGGAGACAGCTTTCTATGAAGGCGACGGTGAGTGCCGGCTGATGTTCCTTCCCAGCAACATCAGCTACGACTTCTCCACCCGTTTCGAGGCCGACGGCATCAAATTTGAAGAACCCAACGACAATATGTTCTCGTTCAATTCGCCTCTTGGCGCCTGTCCCACCTGCGAAGGTTTTGGGCGCGTCATCGGTATCGACGAGAAACTCGTGATTCCCAACAGCACGCTCTCCGTCTATGAGGGATGCGTGCAATGCTGGCATGGCGACAAGATGAAGATGTGGCAGGACGAATTCTGCCGCCGCGCTGCCCGCGACCAGTTCCCCATCTTCAAGCCTTATTTGGAACTGACGCGCCAGGAAAAGGACTGGCTGTGGCATGGACTGCCATCGGATTCGAAGGATATTCACGAACAAGTGAGCATCGACGCGTTCTTCCAGATGGTCAAGGACAACCAGTACAAGATACAGTACCGTGTGATGATGAGCCGTTATCGCGGAAAGACTGTCTGTCCTGAGTGTCACGGCACACGGCTGAAGAAAGAAACCGACTATATCAAGATAGGCGGCATGAGCATCACCAACCTTGTGGAGATGCCCATCGGGAACCTGAAGCTATGGTTCGACAACCTTCAGCTCGACGAGCACGATGCTGAGATAGGCCGCCGTCTGCTGGCGGAAATCAAGATGAGGCTGCAGTTCCTCGTGGATGTGGGGCTCAGCTATCTTACGCTCAACCGGCCGTCGAACACATTGTCGGGAGGCGAAAGCCAGCGCATCAACCTCACCACTTCGCTGGGAAGCTCGCTCGTGGGCAGTCTGTATATCCTTGACGAACCGAGCATCGGACTCCACTCGCGCGATACTTACCGGCTTATCCATGTGCTCAAAGAACTTGAGAGCCTGGGCAACACAGTCATCGTGGTGGAACACGACGAAGAGATTATGCGGGCTGCCGACTATCTCATCGACATCGGTCCCGATGCTGGAAGACTTGGCGGCGAAATCGTCTTCGAAGGGAACGTGGCCGACATCAAGAACGATCCTAACTCTGAACAGACAAAGAAACTCGTGGAGAAATATCCACTGAGCCATTCCATCAAATACCTTACGGGTACGGAAATCATCCCTGTACCCCAAAGCCGGCGGAAATGGAACCGCAGCATCTGGCTGAAAGGCTGCCGCATGAACAACCTGAAGGGCATCGACGTGAAATTTCCGCTTAACGTGCTGAACGTCATCACGGGTGTATCGGGCAGCGGAAAGTCGTCGTTGGTGAAAGGAATCCTCTACCCTGCCCTGAAGCGCCATCTCGACGAGGTTGCCGAACTTCCCGGCGAATACATGTCGCTCGACGGTGACTGGAAGGAAATCAAGCAGGTGGAAATGGTGGACCAGAATCCTATTGGCAAGAGTTCGCGCTCGAATCCCGCCACTTATGTGAAGGCCTACGATGCCATTCGCCAGCTGTTTGCCGAACAGCCATTATCGAAGCAGATGGGATTCACCGCTCAGTATTTCTCGTTCAATGCCGACGGAGGGCGTTGCGAGGAATGTCAGGGAGCGGGAGTCATCAACGTGGAAATGCAGTTCATGGCCGACCTTACGCTTGAATGTGAAGCCTGTCATGGCAAACGCTTCAAGAAGGAAATACTAGAAGTGCGCTTCCACGAGAAGAACATCAGCGATGTGCTCGACATGACTATTGCCGAAGCCATTGAGTTCTTTACGCAGTATGATGAGAAGCAGATAGTAAGCAGGCTGAAGCCGCTCGACGATGTAGGACTGGGCTATATTAAACTTGGGCAAAGCAGCAGCACGCTGTCGGGAGGTGAGAACCAGCGCGTGAAACTGGCCTACTTTATCGGAAAGGAACAGCAGGATCCTACCCTGTTCATTTTCGACGAGCCCACTACGGGATTACACTTCCACGACATCCGACGCCTGCTCAAGGCATTCAATGCGCTGATCGAGCGCGGACATACCATCATCGTCATCGAGCACAATCTTGACATCGTGAAATGTGCCGACCACATCATTGACTTAGGCCCTGAAGGCGGAGACCGCGGCGGAACGATTGTCTGCACAGGAACTCCAGAACAGATAGCAAAATGCAAGGAAAGCCTTACGGGCAAATACCTTGCAGAGAAACTCTAAACGAATTAATCCTATTTTATAATTTAACAGAACAAGAACATGAAGCACTACGAATATCAGACATCTGGCGTCTGCAGCAAGGCAATCGTCTTCGACATCGACGACCAGCAGCAGGTACACAACGCCCAGTTCATTGGCGGTTGCCCTGGCAATACCGTTGGCGTGTCATTACTGTCGGAAGGACACAAGGCCAGCGAACTAATCAATATGCTGAAGGATGTAAAATGCGGCTACAAGAACACCAGTTGCCCGGCTCAGTTTGCGATAGCCCTTTCACAGGCTATTGGCGAAGAAATCTGAGATTACCAATCGGCAAGCAATTATAAAGAGGGCTGTCTCCATCAGATAAGAGACAGCCCTCTTTATGTAATTCAAATAGTGGAACGTCAGTTCTGCGAACCGCCGACGATATCAAGAAGTTCGTTGGTGATGGCCTGCTGACGGCTCTTGTTGTACTGCAAGTTCAGTTCACGCAACAATTCATCGGCATTGTCGGTAGCAGTCTGCATGGCAACCATGCGTGCAGCATGCTCAGAGGCCACACTGTCAAGCAAAGCCGTGTAGAGCATCAGATGGGCCATCTTGGGCAGAAGCTGCGAGAGTACTGTGTCCATATCAGGCTCCACGATGAAGTTATCGTTCAGCGGCTTCACTTCTTCGCTCTTAGTTGCCGTGGTGTGATGGCCATGCTTCCGCAAGTATTCCTGACTCTCCTTCGTGGCGGCTATCGAGGTGAGGTCGCGCTCATGGTCGCGCTCAAGCTCCGTCTCCAAGTCGATGGGAAGGAATGTCTTTCGGGTAAGCACCTGCGAACCGGCACTCTTGAAATGATGGTAGATGAACTCCACCTTATCAATTTCATTCTCTGCAAATCTCTTGCCGAGCAACATGGCCAAGTCGATACACTGGCGGACATTAGGCTTGTCGCAGAGGTCAGCATAACTGCCCTTGACAACGTAGCCCAGCTTGCGTGCCTTCTCCTCAACCTTACGACCAATGGGATAAATGTCCACGTTCTCCTGCCCTAACGTTGCGGCATAGGTGTCAACAGCATTCATCATCAGTTTGATGACATTGGCATTGAATCCGCCGCAGAGCGAAGAATTGCTGGAAAAGACCACCAGCGCCACACGCTTCACAGGACGCGGTTTGTCGTAAATGGTCTGAGCTTCGGCCTCGGCCGCCAGGAACGACTTCAAGATATGCTCGAGCATCGTTTCGTAGGGCAACATGTTCTGGATAGCCACCTGCGCATGATGGAGCTTTGAAGATGCAACCATCTTCATGGCAGAAGTGATTTTCCGGGTGCTGTTGACCGAAGCAATGCGGCCTTTGATTTCTTTCAGTGACGGCATAAGCAATTACTGTTTATACGTTCCGGCGATGTCGGCCATAACAGCCTCTATCTTCTTCGTTGTGTCATCGTCAATCTTTCCTGCGCCTAACGTGTCAATTACTTCAGGAGCTGAAGAACGCAACTTGTCGAGGAACTGGGTCTGGCACTCACGAACTTTATCGATAGGCACATCGCGCATCAGGCCATGAACTCCGCAATAGAGGATGGCAACCTGCTCGCCAACGGGCATCGGGCTATATTGCGGCTGAATGAGCAGCTGGTTGTTCTTACGTCCGCGGTCCAATGTCATTGCCGTAACGGCATCCATATCGCTTGAGAATTTCGAGAATGCCTCAAGTTCACGATACTGAGCCTGGTCGATTTTCAGCGTTCCGGCCACCTTCTTCATTGACTTGATCTGTGCCGAACCACCCACACGAGACACCGAGATACCTACATTAATAGCAGGACGGAAGCCTTGGTTGAAGAGGTCAGACTCAAGGAATATCTGACCGTCGGTAATGGAAATCACGTTCGTGGGGATATAAGCCGACACGTCGCCTGCCTGGGTTTCAATGATTGGCAGAGCCGTAAGCGAGCCACCACCCTTCACATGACCTTTCATGCATTCGGGGAGATCGTTCATCTGCTCGGCAACTTCCTGCTGCTCGTTCATCTTGGCGGCACGCTCAAGCAAACGAGAGTGAAGGTAGAACACATCGCCAGGATAGGCTTCACGTCCGGAAGGACGACGGAGGATAAGCGACACCTCACGGTAAGCCACGGCCTGCTTTGACAAATCATCGTAAACTACGAGTGCGGGCAGACCACGGTCGCGGAAGTATTCACCAATGGCAGCACCGGCAAACGGAGCATAGTACTGCATGGCAGCTGGATCGGCAGCCGTAGCTGAAACGATAATAGTATAAGGCATTGCCCCATGCTCCTTCAGCGTCTGCACCAATGTTGCCACCGTAGAAGCTTTCTGACCGATAGCCACATAGATACAATACACAGGCTTTCCAGCCTCGTAGAAACTCTTCTGGTTGATGATGGTATCAACGGCAATGGCTGTCTTACCTGTCTGACGGTCACCGATGATCAGCTCACGCTGTCCGCGGCCGATAGGAATCATCGAGTCGATAGCCTTCAGACCAGTCTGCAGCGGTTCCTTCACCGGCTGACGATAGATAACACCAGGAGCTTTACGGTCGAGCGGCATCTCGAAGGCACCGGTAAGGTCGATGTCGCCCTTGCCATCGACAGCCTGGCCGAGCGGGTTAATCACACGGCCCAGCATGTTGTCGTTGACACGGATGGAAGCAATACGCTTGGTACGCTTGACCACCATGCCCTCCTTAATGCCCGAAGTCGTACCGAGAAGCACACAACCCACGTTGTCTTCTTCCAAGTTCATGACAATAGCCATCGTGCCATTCTCAAACTCCAGCAGTTCGTTGGCCTCGGCATTGCGTAGTCCATAGATGCGCGCCACGCCGTCGCTGACGGTGAGCACAGTGCCCACCTCGTCGAACTTCTCTGCATCAGAGATGCCCTTCAGCTGTTCGAGCAGCACCTGTGAGACTTCGCTTGGTTTTATTTTATCTGACATAAATTTAATGCTTAATTCTTAATGCTTTATGCATGATTATTTCTTCAATGCTGTAAGTATCGTGTTGAGACGTGTCTTGACACTTGCGTCCATGCGGTAAGTGTCGTACTCGAGAATGAAGCCGCCAATGATTTCTGGGTTCACCTCCGTCTCAAACTCCACTGTTCCATTAGTCTTGCTCTCCACCATCTGGCGCATCTTCTGCTCGGTCTGAGCACTGACACGGGCTGCAGTGGTGAGTTTTCCACGGATGACGTTCTTCTGCTTGCGATAAAGCGTGACATACGAGTTAGCCATGAACTGAATCAGGGTCTCGCGGTCTTCCTTCAGCACCAGACTGATGAAAGACTTCGCCAAGTCGGAAGGACTCTCGCCGACAGCTGTCAGCAACAGAGTCTCCTTCTTGTCTTTCGAGAGCATCGGATTGTCAATAGTATGCCGCAACTGAGGAACGTCGATGTAGCTCTTGGCCAACGTCAACATCTCACGATAGACAGCATCCTCTTTCTTCGCATCAGTGGCTGCTTTCAGCAGAGCCCTGGCATAGCGAACCGATATTACTCCTGTATCCATAGTTCAATCACTCTTTAGCAGAAACATCATCCAGCATACGTTCAATCAAATCCATCTGGGCCTGGTCGCCCTTCAGTTGCTGGCGGAGCACCTTCTCGGCAATCTCCACACTGAGCGTGGCGACTTGGTTGCGGATGTCAGCAATAGCGGCCTTCTTCTCCTGCTCGATAGCTAATTTCGCATCGTCGAGCAGCCGAGCACCTTCCTGCCGGGCCTTATCCTGAGCTTTCTCCACAATGGCATCGCGTGTCTCGGCAGCCTCCTTCAGAATCTGAGCCTGCTTCTCGCGAGCTTCCTGCAAGATGGATTCACCTTCCTTCTGGATGTTGGCCAACCGCTCGTTAGCGTCGTGCGCCTTTTGCAGCGATTCATCAATGAAAGCCTTACGCTCATTCACCATATCGGTGATGACCGGAAAACCGAACCTCCATAAGATGAACAGCACCACCAAAAACGTCAGAGACATCCAAAACAGTAGTCCTGTACTCGGAATCAATAAATCCATACGCTGAAATTACTTCTTTTATTAAACATTTATGACCGATGGGAAACACGCCGGGAACGAGCCCTCGCGCCTTCACATCTTCCCAATGCTCAACGTTTGATAAATTAGATACAGAGGAATGCGATAACGGCTGCGAACAGGGCAACACCCTCGATAAGAGCAGCGGCCACAATCATGTTCGTGAACAGTTTGTTCATTACTTCTGGCTGACGAGCCATAGCATCCATGGCCTGACCGCCAATCTTACCAATACCGATACCTGCGCCAATAGCTGCGAGACCTGCGCCTACTGCGGCACCCAACTTTGCAACACCTTCTGCTGCCAATAATGTTGTAATCATAGTTCTTAAAGTTTTAAATTTGTTATTATTTTTAATTGTTTGATTTTTAATTTTTTACTCGTGCTCAGGCTCAACCTTGGCCAAGCCGATGAACACGGCGGAGAGCATGGTGAACACCATGGCCTGGATGAAGCAGACCAGACATTCAAGACACATCATGAAGATACTCATAATCACACTGAGGAACGACATGGATAGCTGAACAGCTATGGCCTGAGATGCCACCAGGAAGATGATACAGGTAATGGCAACAGCAATGGCATGACCTGCCATCATGTTGGCAAAAAGTCGGATCATCAGGGCAAATGGCTTTGTGAAGATTCCCACGAACTCTATCACCGGGATAATGGGAATAGGAGCCTTAAGCCATGTGGGAACTTCGGGCCAGAAGATGTCTTTCCAATAATGCTTGTTTCCCGAGAACTGCACGATGATAAACGTGCAGAGGGCAAGGAAGAAAGTCACGGCAATGTTGCCCGTAACATTTCCGGAGCCCGGCGGGAACGGAATGAGTCCCATCACGTTGCAGGTAAAGATAAAGAAGAAGCAAGTCAGCAGATACGGGGTGTATTTCTCGTATCCCTTGCCAACGCCTGGCTTGATTATCTCGTCAACCACATACATCACCAACATCTCGATAAAGCCCACGAAACCTCCGGGGGCCTTGTCGGAAGCCTTCCGCTTCTTGTACCAGCGGGCGCTGAACAGGATGCAGCAAAGCAGCAGAATGACATTGATGAACATCACGGCAACGGTTTTGGTGATGGAAAGGTCGAGAACGGGCTCGCCATTCTCAACGATTTTTCCAGCCAACTCACCTTCCTTCACCAATTCCAATCCATAAGGATGTCCGTCGCCCTCCTCGAAAGCAGATGACATGAACACATGCCAGCCCGTTGAGCTTTTCACTATTACCGGCAGCGGAATGACCAAGGCACTCTCGCCTTCACCGGTAATGTGCCACTCGTGGGAATCCTTGATGTGTTCCAACACCACTTCCTTGGCACTGAACTCAGCACTCCATGCTGTAGTGGCAAAAGCCATCAGCATGACGAAGATGGGCAACAGTCGTTTGATGTTATTCATTTAGAATATAAATTATTTATTTCAGTTACAATTCGTACTTAGTGTCTCATCACAAGCGTCACCACCATCATTATCGCGTACATTATTATAAACATAGCGGCAAACTCGATGGCCTTGTCTCTGTCTGTTGTAAAAACAACGTAGAGTGCCACAACGGTTGCGACGAGCACCATGCGTATCGTGGCTATTATCAGGTAGAACTGTACCAGGTTTTCAGGCGACCGACGCTTCACCGCGTCATAGCCTTTCACATAGGCCATACCAAGCAGGGTGAAGAACAGAACGCTGAGGAATACCGAAACGGGTGTCATTCGGTTTTCTCAATACAGAGCGAAACAACGCCTTTCTGAACTTCAACCACGCCGCCCAGTATCGGCAGCTGCTGTCCGTCATATTCGACCACACCTTTCTGGAGCGTCGAAATAATGGGAGCATGACCTGTGAGAATCTCGAAGTTGCCTTGCGTTCCAGGCACCTTCACGCTCTCCACCTCGCCGGTGAACTCTACCTTTTCGGGCGAAACTATTCTCAGTTGCAACATTTCACTTTCGTTTTAAGAAATTGATACTTAACCTGGACAGGCTATTAACAAGCCACAGGCATCGGTCAATTTCCAGTTATCAACTATCAATTACCCTGAGCAGCCTCAAGCAGTTTCTTGGCTTTCTCCTTGACGTCTTCGATGGTGCCGACATTAAGGAATGCCTGCTCTGGCAGGTCGTCGACCTCGCCGTCGAGAATGGCATTGAAACCCTTGATGGTATCCTCGATGGGAACCATCACGCCGGGAAGACCGGTGAACTGGGATGCCACGGTGAACGGCTGAGAAAGGAAACGCTGTACACGACGGGCGCGGTTCACCGTCAGCTTGTCCTCGTCGGAAAGCTCGTCCATACCGAGGATGGCGATGATGTCCTGCAACTCGTTGTACTTCTGAAGAATCTGCTTCACACGCTGGGCGCACTCGTAATGCTCCTTGCCCACCACCAGCGGATCAAGAATTCGAGAGGTAGATGCAAGCGGGTCGACGGCAGGATAAATACCAAGACCGGCAATCTTACGGTCGAGCACCGTGGTGGCATCCAGATGGGTAAAGGTCGTAGCAGGTGCAGGGTCGGTAAGGTCGTCAGCCGGCACATACACAGCCTGAACCGAAGTGATAGAACCATTCTTCGTTGAGGTGATGCGCTCCTGCATGGCTCCCATTTCCGAAGCCAGCGTGGGCTGATAACCTACGGCAGAAGGCATACGGCCCAACAATGCCGAAACCTCTGAGCCTGCCTGGGTGAAACGGAAGATGTTGTCGATGAAGAAAAGAATGTCGGCTGAGGAACCGCTGTCGCGGAAGCCTTCGGCCACGGTCAGACCCGACAAAGCCACCGAAGCACGTGCTCCTGGCGGTTCGTTCATCTGTCCGTACACCAGCGTTGCCTGACTCTTCTTCAGCTCCTCGGGATCAACCAGCGAGAGGTCCCATTTGCCCTCGTCCATTGCCTGGCGGAATTTCTCGCCATACTTGATAACGCCGCTCTCGATCATCTCACGGATAAGGTCGTTACCCTCGCGGGTGCGCTCTCCTACTCCGGCAAACACCGAGAAACCATTGTGTCCCTTGGCAATGTTGTTGATGAGCTCCATGATGAGCACCGTCTTACCCACACCGGCACCACCGAAGAGTCCGATTTTACCACCCTTCAGATAAGGCTCCAGCAAGTCAATCACCTTAATACCCGTGGAAAGCACTTCCTTGGTAGTAGAGAGTTCCTCGAACTTGGGGGCATCGCGGTGAATGGGGAAACTGCCTTCCATCGACAGTTCATTCATTCCATCGATAGGCCGCCCAATCACATTCAGCATACGCCCTTTGATCTGTTCGCCTGCCGGCATAGTGATGGGTGAACCCAGCGGCACGGCCTCAATGCCGCGCTGCAGTCCGTCGGTGTTGTCCATAGCCACACAGCGCACGGTGTCTTCACCGATGTGCTGCTGCACCTCGATAATCATCTCCTCGCCATTAGGACGCTTCACCTTCAGAGCATCGTAGATTTTAGGCAGCACTTTCTCAGCATCAAGCCCCTTAGTGTCGAAAAAGACATCGATCACAGGACCGATAATCTGGGAGATATGCCCAGTAATTTGTGTCATAATTTTATAGTTTAAGTTTCATTAAATGCTATTAGTTTGGCAAAATTAGAAAATAAATCCGACAAATGCAAACTTTAGGCGAAAAAAAAAAGAAAAAGTACAATGTAGATGGAAAAACGGACATAATAACCGCTCATAGATTATTCATTTTACAAGTAATGGGCTTTTACATCCTTTCCGATGGGCGGATGCATTCCATTTAAAGTTCAGAAGGAACTCATTTAAAGTTTAATTGCGTTTCATTTAAAGTCTGATTGAAACTCAATTAAAGTTTAAATGGAATTCAGTTAAAGTTCAATTGCAAAATGAAATAAGAAAGAAGGATAAGGGCATAAAAAAACTGAGTCCGCCTATCTCTAAGCGGACTCAGTTGTATAGAGTTTTTATTTGTTCACCTGGAACTTTGTGCAACCATCCTTGAAGAAGGCGTTGATCTGCTTGGCGGCGGCAATACCGGCATTGATATTGGCCTCGGCGGTCTGGGCACCCATCTTCTTGGGGGTTGAGAAATAGCGGCCCTCGAACTTGGCGAATTCAGCATCGGCATCGGGCTTGATGTCGGTGATGTACTTAATATCTTCACGCTCGGCCATCAGCTTGAGCAGCTCGGGCTCGTTGATGACTTCCTTGCGGGCTGTGTTCACCACGATACCACCCTTCTTCATCTTGTTCACCAGGGCGTAGTTGATGCTCTCCTTGGTCTCGGGAGTTGCGGGGATGTGGAGTGAAACCACGTCGCACTCCTCGAAGAGTGCATCCTGGTTGGCAACGGCATGAACTCCGGCAGCCTCGATAACCTCTGCTGGGCAGTAGGCATCATAGGCATAGGCGTCCATTCCAAAGCCCTTGGCCACGCGAGCCACGTTGCGGCCCACATTACCAAAAGCGAGGATACCCAGCTTCTTACCCATCAGCTCGGAACCTGCCTTGCCGTTGAAGAAGTTGCGCACGCCAAACACGAGCAGACCGAACACGAGTTCAGCCACGGCATTTGAGTTCTGTCCGGGAGTATTCTCAGCCACTACGTTGTGGGCGGTAGCGGCAGCCAGGTCGATATTGTCATAACCTGCACCTGCACGAACCACAATCTTCAGCTGCTTGGCTGCATCGAGCACCTCGGCATCCACCTTGTCGGAACGGATGATGAGTGCATCGGCATCCTTCACGGCATCAAGAAGCTGAGCCTTCTCGGTATATTTCTCCAGCAGCACGAGTTCGTTGCCTGCTGCTTCAATCTCTGCTTTGATTCCATTCACGGCAGCTGCTGCGAACGGTTTTTCAGTTGCAACTAATACTTTCATCTTATTTATCTAATGGAACACAAAGACACAAAGGCACAAAGAATATTTCTTTCGTTTGCAAAAGACTTTGTTTCTTCGTGTCTTTGTGTTCAGTTAATTATTAATGATTAGCCTCAAATTCCTTCATGCAAGCCACGAGAGCCTGGCAGCCTTCGATGGTCTGGGCATTGTAGCAAGAAGCACGGAAACCGCCAACCGAACGATGGCCCTTCACGCCGACCATGCCCTTTGAGGTAGCGAAGTCGAGGAAGTCCTTCTCAAGCTCCTTGTACTCGTCGGCCATCACGAAGCAGATGTTCATCAGCGAACGGTCTTCCTCGGCGGTAACGGTACCACGGAACAGCTTGTTGCGGTCAATCTCACCATAAACGATCTCAGCACGCTGCTGGGCCAGCTTGTCCATAGCCTCTACGCCACCCTGAGCCTTGATCCAGCGGAGGTTCTCCAAAGCGGTATAGATGGGCACCACGGGAGGTGTGTTGAACATAGAACCCTTGTCAACGTGAGTGCGGTAGTCGAGCATGGTGGGAATCTCACGGGGAGCCTTGCCCAGCGCGTCTTCCTTCACGATGATGATGGTCACACCGGCCATCGACATGTTCTTCTGGGCACCGGCATAGATGGCGTCGTACTTGGCCACGTCAACAGGACGGCTGAAGATATCGGAAGACATATCGGCAATCAGACGCACGGGAACATCGAGGTCGTAGCGCATCTCAGTACCGTAGATAGTGTTGTTAGAAGTAATGTGCAGATAGTCGGCATCGGCAGGAACGGTCCATCCCTTGGGGATGAAGGTGTAGTTGGCATCAGCTGAAGAAGCCACTTCAACCACCTCACCGAAAAGTTTTGCTTCCTTCATGGCCTTCTTTGCCCACACACCGGTGTTCAGATAAGCGGCCTTCTTGATCAGGAAGTTGTAGGGAATCATACAGAATTCCAGGGAGGCACCACCACCGAGGAACAGCACCTTGTAACCATCGGGCACGTTGAGCAGTTCCTTCACGAGTGCTTCAGCCTCGTCAACAACAGGTTGGAAATCCTTAGCGCGGTGGCTGATCTCAGCGAGAGAAAGGCCGCTGCCATTGAAGTCTAAAATCTGCTTGGCTGTATTCTCAATGACCACACGTGGAAGCATCGAGGGACCAGCATTAAAGTTGTACTTCTTCATTTGAAATTATCGTTTATTGTTTAATATGTATTGTTTCTTAAAAACGGGTGCGAAATTACAATAATTCTGCAAGATTGCCAAATATTTTATCACAAATTATAATTATTATCAAATTATCATGGCAATTTGTCATTTAGGAATGACACTTTAGAGGGTTTCCGTAACCATTGCCGGAAGCATTATCTCACCTCTTCGACAATAGTCTTCACGCCCTTTATCTTCTCTCCGCTGACATTTCTCAGCAGCATATCCAGCTTTTCGCGTTTCACAGCAGCATAGCAATAGCGGTCGTTTACATCAATTCGTCCGATTTCATCGCTCATCAATCCCCCTTTTTTGCAAAGGAAACCCACGATGTCGCCTTTCGAAATTTTGTCTTTTTTGCCCTTCCCGATATAGACCGTCGACATTCGGGGCATAGCAGGCTCAGGCAAATCCTCAGGAATCTGATAGGTTTCCACGTCGCCCTTTACGTATTCCGGAATATATTCTTCGGGTCCCAGCACAAAGAATGTACGCCCAGACTTGTCCCAACGGCCCGTTCTTCCCACTCGGTGAACATAGCCTTCAGCCCCTAACGGAAGATGATAGTGGATGATGTTTTGAATGTCAGGGATATCAAGTCCGCGGCTGGCTAAATCCGTACAAACCAGAATGTTGGAAGATGCATTCGAGAATCGGTAGAGAGCCGCCTCACGCTCCTTCTGCTCCAGACCTCCATGGAAGGCGCTTGTGGTGAAACCACACTTACAGAGATATTGGTCGGTCCGCTCTACGCTGTCGCGGTAATTGAGGAAAACTATGCTGCTCTCGTTGCCAAGACTCCTGAGCAGACATGCCAGCGATTCGAGTTTGTCCTTCACCGGACTTTCCACCTTATATATAATAATACGCTGGGGAATCTGTTCCTCATCAACTAGAAAGTTCAGCCGGCGTGTTTTTCCCATCCTGACAAATTGCGGAATCTCTTCGGCATCGGTAGCCGATAACAGCACATGTTGTTCTGCATGACGCAGTTTTCCCATCAATCTGCTCATCTCGTCACGGAATCCCATCTCCAGACATTTGTCGAATTCATCGATTACGACATATTTTACAAATAAAGACGAGATATTCCCCTTGTCCAGATGATCATTGATTCGGCCCGGGGTGGCAAATACAACCTGCGGTTTTATTTCGCGCATCTGGCGGTGTTCGTCCATTGTCGCCCTTCCGCCATACAGGGCCATCGATCGGAGCCCGCAACCCAAATTTTTCAAAACAGTCTGTGACTGAAGTGCAAGTTCACGTCCGGGAACAACCACGACAACCTGAACCTGTGAAAGACTGGCATCAACTTTCTCAATAAGCGGCAGCAGATAGGCCAACGTCTTTCCACTACCCGTAGGCGAGAGAATCACCACATCGTCGGTCCCCTCACCTATCGTTTTAATGGCTTTCTTTTGCATCGGATTCAGTTCCGCGAAGCCAAGTTTTTCGAGCGTTCTGTCTATATCCATCTTTTTTGCTTGCAAAAGTAATCAAAAAAACTGGAATTACCATCAAATCATTTATTTTTCACGACTAAAATAAGCCGTGTAAATGAACACTTCTGCAAACGTTTTCGTAAGCAAAAGCATTGTTTTACAACAATATATCGTTTTTATTTGGTATATTTGCAGCAGAATTCATGATGTATAACTATAAAACAGATAACAACAATAATTTTAACTTATATGCGCAAACAACTACTTTCAATTTGTCTCGCCTTGTTAAGCACAGGTATCGCTTGGGCCGATGACACCCAAACCGTGACTATCAACGGCAGAGACGTTGCTAAAACCGTAAAAAAAATTACTTTTTCGGGTGACAACATTATCTTACATTATGCCGACGGTACAACGGAATCCGCTACCGACATGGAACTCGTCACGATTACTTTTAAGACTAGTTCGACAGGCATTTCAAAGCCCAACGTGACACTCGACACTAATGCAGAATGGTATGACCTCTCAGGACGCCGCCTGAATGGTGTTCCGACAACGAGCGGCACATACATCAAACGTACAGCAAGCAAAACCATTAAAGTTCAGAAGTAAGCTATGAAGAAGATATTATCACTCCTTACTGCAATACTGGTATCAATAAATATCTCGGCACAAGCAGAATGGGATTTTGGCGAAATCTCATCTGTTGATTTCTCTGAACTTAATAATGATTCCGAGAACTGGTATTACGATGCTGACAAGGACCGCTATAGTTTCCAAAAGGCTTTGGAAGTTCAAGAACTCGTAGCAGGCGGATCTGTCTTAGGTTTAACCCAGGGACTATTTTTCACCGCTCCCGCCATCGCCAATGACAAAACTAAGGCTGACGGTGTGGTACGGCTTGACGTGAAAAATGAATGTCTCAATCTCAACGGAACTGTAACCGTAACCATCAAGAATCAGAAAAAAGGTAACATTCTGACTATTTCAGCCAAATCGAGCAACAAGAGTACAGCCCGCACCATCAATATCATTTCAAACATCACAAACACCAGTTCATTTGGGGAAACCTCAACGGACAAGCAAACATATACCGGCACCGTAACCGAAGACGGTGATATTGCTTTCCAGACCGGCGGCGGCCACTATGTACATTCGATTACCATCGAAGACCCAAGCCAGGTGATTCCAGACGACAACACCAACAACGCCGTGGCCTTCAACCTTTTCAAGAACCAGGCTAACCTGCAACTTCATAATGGTGACACGAAATACTATAATACGGAGAGTCTTAGCAGCATCGACATAGACGGTTCCACCATAACCGTAAATGCCGCTGGTGCAAATGAACCAGATGTTTACAATGGCACGGTGACGAAACTGGGCTTCAAAAAAGCTGTTGCCGACGATGGTACACAGGGAAGTGCCGACAACTCAGATGCCTCAAAAGTTCAGATTACAGAGGCTAAGGGATGGCTCGAATCTGCCTATGTGAAATTCACTTATTCCAACGCCGATTCTTTCGTCGTAAAGATAATGGGTGGACAATATTCAGACTGGCATCAACTAGACCCACAGCTCATCCGAAAGTATGACAGCTATTATCGTGCTGACGCCGTTGGATTAATTGCTGCCGAGAACTATGCATTTCAGGTTATTCCCGCAACAACCAATGGCCTCATTACGGAAAAGGCTAACCAGGTTGCAGGACTGGTTGTCAAGAACTACAGCCGAAGCGGATTTGCCCACAAGAACTATAGTGGCGTAGGAGCTTATGCTGACGATGGCCAGTTGAAGAGTGGTGCCAAGGTGTTTTATGTAACTGCAGCAAATGCTAAGACTATATCAACGACAGTCAAGGGTGCAAAATCTAATCCTTGCGTTGGTATCCAAACTATCATTGACGCCTATGAAAAAGGAGAAGACGCTACTCCTATTGCCTTCCGTCTCATCGGAAAAGTGACCCAAAACGACCTAGACCATATCTCTTCAAGCGCTGAAGGACTTCAGGTAAAAGGAAGGAACAACACTTCGCCGATGAACATTACTATTGAGGGCATCGGTGAGGATGCAACCGTCAGCGGATTCGGATTCCTCATCCGTAATGCACTAAGTGTGGAATTCCGTAACTTCGCCATCATGGATTATATGGACGACGGACTCTCTTTCGATACGGACAATTCACATTGTTGGGCTCACAATATTGACATTTTCTATGGACAAGTAGGTGGTGACAGCGATCAGGCAAAAGGTGACGGATCTGTCGATGTGAAAGGCGATTCGCAATATATGACTTTCGACAACATACACTTCTGGGATGCCGGAAAGAGTTCTCTCTGTGGCATGAAGAGCGAGAGTGGCCCCAACTATATCACCTATCACCACAACTGGTTCGACCATTCAGACTCTCGTCATCCTCGTGTAAGAACGATGACCGTTCATGTATGGAACAACTATTTTGACGGCAATTCAAAGTATGGCGTAGGAGCCACTACCGGTTCAGATGTATTCGTCGAGAACAATTTCTTCCGCAGCTGCAAGTATCCCATGCTCACCTCTTTGCAAGGTTCAGACATGCTTGGAGGGAAGGGAACTTTCTCCGGCGAAAGTGGCGGTAGCATCAAGTCATTCGGCAATATATTCACCGGAAAATATATCTACGCGCCATACTCTGAGAAAAACACCGTAGAATTCGACGCCTTTGAGGTTTCTTCCCGCGACGAGCAGGTTCCTGGCAAGGTGACAGCCAAGAGCGGCGGAGCCACCTATAGCAATTTCGACACCGACAATTCCGTGATGTACAATTATATTCCTGATGCAGCAGAAGACGTACCAGCTGTGGTTTGTGGATGGTACGGTGCCGGCCGAATGAATCATGGTGATCTCCAATACGCTTTCAACTCATCTGAAGACAGCAACTATGGGGTCATCAATGCCTTAAAGTCACTCATCCAGAACTATACTTCGCCTGTGAAAAAAGTCTATGGCATAAACGGTACCAGTTCAGAAACCGGTGGCGGTGAAGAAGGTGGCGGTTCAGGTGAAGAACAGCCTGGAGGCACAACAATCTCTGCAGACGTGGAGTGCACATTCTCGGCAAATGGCCCAAGCAACAATGCGTTCATATGTTCAAAAACCGATGGTTCCAACCCGAGTTATTCAAAAGACAAAGGACCCGTGATAGTTAATGACGTAGAATACAACTATTGCCTGAAGGTTGAAAGCAAGACGCAAGTTTCCTTTACGATTGACAAAGAAATGACTATAAAGATTGTCATTGGTCCCAAATCGGCAACTGACATTAAGATTGATGGGAATTCAATCAGTGCCACTGACAACGTCATTACCAAGGAACTATCTGCTGGTAGTCACATCATCACTCGAGGAAGCGGGGAAGGACACATCTTCTACATTGCCCTAAGTGAATAAGTAGTTATCAAGTCTTTAATACCCAATGAAGTCCCCGTCTCTCCTATTAGAGGAATCGGGGGCTTCTGCATTTACGTCCTCATCTCTCGAGGTCTCAAAGCCCATCAAAAGGATTTTTTGGAAAAAAGTTCCGAAAATATTTGGTGGTATCAAAAAAACACCGTACCTTTGCACCCGCATTCGAGAAAAATGCACCCGTAGCTCAGTTGGTAGAGCACCTGACTCTTAATCAGGGTGTCCAGGGTTCGAACCCCTGCGGGTGTACTAAGAGAAAGAGAAATCTTTCT